>Ga0255755_1000237_pt1 | contig 60719 bp, 66 predicted proteins | sample 011ome_18_FD_179955 | JGI IMG/M metagenome (GOLD analysis project Ga0255755, IMG submission 179955) | Coastal salt marsh microbial communities from the Groves Creek Marsh, Skidaway Island, Georgia - 011501BT metaG (version 2) | ecosystem: Environmental > Aquatic > Marine > Intertidal zone > Salt... | reverse complement strand
ATGTTGGTGTTACCGAAGCAGTAACAGATGCGGTCGGAGTATTTGTATTCGTAACCGTTGGTGTAACTGTAGATGTTACCGATGGTGTTACCGTACTTGTTGGTGTATTAGTAGGGGTTACGGAAGAAGTAACAGTTGCTGTTACCGTTTGTGTCGGTGTGTTTGTTGCGGTTACCGTTGGCGTTACAGACGCAGTAACCGAAGGAGTTACAGTCTGAGTCGGAGTATTGGTTTGTGTAATAGTTGGAGTAATAGAAGCAGTCACAGTTTGTGTCGGAGTATTGGTTGCGGTTACCGTTGGTGTTACAGATGCAGTAACCGAAGGAGTTACAGTCTGAGTTGGCGTATTAGTTGGTGTTACTGTCGGAGTTACAGAAGCCGTCACAGTTTGTGTCGGTGTATTAGTTGCCGTCACAGTTGGAGTTACCGATGCGGTTACCGAAGGAGTCGGAGTTTGTGTATTTGATGGTGTTACGGTTTGTGTCTGAGTATTAGATGGAGTAACAGTCTGAGTTGGAGTATTTGTTGGAGTGACACTTGGTGTTGGTGTATTTGTGGCAGTATATGTTGGAGTTGCCGTACCTGTCGGAGTTTTCGTCAATGTAATTGTTGGTTGTGGTGTATTAGATGGGGTTATGGTAGGAGTGGCAAATGGTGTTGCGGTAATGTCACTTGTTGGGGCCGGCGTATCTGATGGTGTTGCAAATGGTGTTGCCGTCACATCGTTAGTTGGTGCTGGTGTATTTGAAACTGATGGAGTCACAGTACCAATAGGAGTTGCAGTAATATCAACAGTAGGTGCCGGTGTGTCAGTCGGTTGAGGCGTATTAGTAGGAGTAACCGTTGGAGTGGCAAATGGAGTTGCCGTAATGTCACTTGTTGGAGCTGGTGTGTCTGACGGAGTCGCAAATGGAGTTGCCGTAATATCTACAGTCGGTGATGGAGTATCTGTTTGTGTTAATGTCGGAGTGAATGTTGGGGTTGGCGTTGGAGATGCACCCGCAGTCAAACTTGGAGTTATAGTTGGTTGAGGGGTATTTGTGGCAGTTGGTGTAACTTCACTTGTTGGTGTAGGTGTTTGAGTTGAAGTAATACTTGGGGTAACACTTGGTGTTGAAGTGTTTGTAGGTGTTGATGTTGGTGACAACAATGGAGTACCTGAAGGACTTGCCGTTGGTGTAACCGTTGAAGTTACAGTTGGCGTTGCCGTTGACGTTGGAGTCTTAGTTGGTGTACTCGTAGATGTTAATGTAGGTTGTGGTGTTGATGTTGGAGATTCACTTGGTGTTATAGTTGGAGTTACAGTATTCGATGGAGTAACCGTTGGGGTTACAGATGAACTAACTGAAGGTGTAACTGATGGAGTTACACTCATAGTTGGTGTTGGACTAGATGTCGGAGTTACAGAAATAGATGGTGTAACCGTAGGTGTCGGAGTTGGACTCGATGTTGGAGTTGGTGTTAATGTTGTATCAAACACAAACTTAGGTTCAACAACATATCTAAAGTCTTTAGAAACGGTATTAGTATCAACTTTAATGTTTCTATAGTAAACCTCGCCTGTAACTAAGTCATATCTTCTATTAACTTCAAGTAATCTTTGACCTGTTTTCTCACCCTTAGGGATTGTAATCAATACCTTATTTTCAATATTGTTACCATCAGACATCTCAATCACATTATCAAACGTGATTTCAACATCGGCATCAACAGGTAATTCCGCAGTTGCAGTGTATAATGAGATAACTGAACCACTCGTATAATCGGCAGTCAACGAAATAAAGTTAGTTCTCTTATTTCTACGACAACACATGTCAACATCTGCAAATGAATCCGCAATACTAATAAAGAGGTTACTTTCTAAAGGAACCTTAGAAGTACCTTGACTATTCTTTATTGTAAAGAATCCATGAAATCTACCCTGTTTTTTTGTATTTCTTTTTGAGAATTGGTACGAAAGTATATAACCTGAACCGTCTTCTTTTAACTTAATAGATGCGGGTAGGTTGGCTATTTTATACATTCCCGTCTCAACATCATACATCGAGAAAGTTACCGTAGATGCAGAAATAAGTGGGTCGAGTTGGTTGTAACCGTTCCTCGACTCATTAATAACCTCTACTTGTAGTTTAGGTAATGTACTATTTTTCTTTATAAAAAACTCCACAGTCTATAAATACCAACTTTTATATTGTTATTGCCCATTTATTGGATAGATATGTTTCGACTGAGTTAAGTTCAGATGGAGGTAACGCCCTACTATAAACTAATACATCAAAAATAAATCCATTATAGAAATATTGTTCATTTCCTGATACTTGTGTAGTGTAAGACACACCCATAAATGCATATGTGGTAAGTGGACTGGTCTGAGTATCCACAGGAGAAGTAAACGCTAAACCTTGTTCAACACCATCTATTCTAAATTTCAATCTTTCGGCATCATTGGAACCCGTACCACTATACACTACCGATAGTATGTGTGGGTTTTCATCAACAGGTTGTCCACCTGACAACGCAAAACCACCGGCTTCTGCAATGTTATAGGTACCACCACTTTGTCTTATAAACAGAGAATTTAGACCTGTATTACCATCTTCACCACCCTGAATGTATTGTGAGTCCGCAGTTGGGTTTAATGACCTAACTACAATAACTAATGTTTGACCTGAAATACCTTGTAGGTCAGTAAGTGGATTAACACTTAAACCATCTGTTGTTCCATTAAAGTATACCCCACCTAAACCATTCTGAACATTTGACCACCATTCAGGTGCAGGTCCACTACCACCACCTATTGGATTGGCATTGTGTGCACTTGCAGATGAATCTTCCCATTGATTAAATGTATCCCCACTTGTTGGTGTTGGTGTGAAGTAAGTATCCAAATCACCTTGATAGTAAATCTCAAGTGTCGGGTCACTAGGAATGACCGCTTGTGTTGGTGACGGTGTTAAGGTTTGTGTGATTGTTGGTGTTATAGTATTTGTAGGTGTGAATGATGGTGTTGGTGTTGGAGTAACGCTCGCAGTTATTGATGGTGTTGGAGTTGGAGGTGTAGGAGAACCACACTCAGAACATTCCACAAATGGACCTTCAGTCATTGTTAAATTTATATCACCTGTTGCCTCACCTATGACAAGATAACAATTACCACCATCATCCTTAATATAGTTACTAGAAACGGCACCGAGTGTATTCAATGCGTAGTAAATTGTACCAGCATCTATACTACATGTACTTAGATTCGTAACTTGTCTTAATTGGAATACAGAAGGGGCAACTTCTGATGGTGTCACTGTAGGTGTAACTGTTGGCGTTACGGATGAGGTAACTGATGGAGTTAAACTAATCGTTGGTGATGGTGTGACAGAAGAGGTAGGTGTGACAGTCAATGTTGGAGTGTTTGTTGAAGTAGCAACAGGTGTCCCTGTTGGTGTTGAACTAACAGTGGCAGTTGGGGTAACTGTAGAAGTTACCGTTGGAGTATTAGTTGGTGTCGGAACAGGAGTTCTTGTTGGTGTTAAACTAATTGTTGGTGATGGAGTAACTGATGGGGTTACTGATGACGATGGGGTTACAGTATTAGTTGGTTCAGGAGAACCTGTAGGGGTGTTAGATGGAGTGGCAGTAACTGTAGATTGTGGAGTACTTGTAGGTGTTGGTGTAGGTGATTCTGTTGATGTTATTGTTGGAGTCACAGTACTGGTTTGTGTATTTGTTGGTGTAACATCAGGAGTTGAAGATATTGTAGGAGTTGGTGTGGCACTTGACGGTGGAGTTGGAGTAACCGATGCAGTAACCGTATTCGTCATTGTAATTGTGGCAGTGATTGTTGGGGTAACTGTAGAAGTTACCGTTGGTGTGACTGTTGACTCAGGAGTCTGAGTCGGTGTTAATGTATTTGATGGAGTAACCGTCGCAGTATTGGTCTGTGTTATGGTAGGAGTAATTGAAGGTGTTGGAGTTGGTGTACTGGTTAGTGTCTGAGTAACTGTTTGTGTTGGTGTACTGGTCACTGTTTGAGTAGGTGTTTGAGACGGTGTAAGTGTCTGTGTAATCGTGGAGGTCATTGTTGGTGTTGGAGTCACTGATGATGTTACCGTTTGAGTAGGGGTATTGGTAGTTGTTACAGTTGGTGTAATAGATGTTGTCACCGAAGGAGTAACAGTTTGTGTCGGAGTAGTAGTTTGAGTTGGTAACGGTGTAGATGTAGGAGTTACCGATATTGTTGGAGTTGGTGATGGAGTAATAGACAACGCATTGAAGTCAGTATCACAATCTGATGCCACTATATTAAAGTCTGACCTACATTCCACACTTGATAAATCAATACCAAATCCACAATCAACACCAACAGTCGTGAATCCAAATCCACATGTTGATTCAACAACTGTAAATCCAAAGTCACAAGCAATGTCATTGGCAATAAAGTCAAACTCACAACTTTCAATATCGATACCAAAGTCGAAGTAACATTGTGAAAGTATCTCCAAACAGTTTGGACACCAGAAGTCAAATAAATTATAAGTGTCTCTTTCAATTCTAAAGTTGTGTTGAACCTGTGGTGAACTTAATGGTTCAGTGTAAAATCTCATCTTTGAGATACCTCCCATAAATGTACCACCAAAGTTTGGCTCCATTTCAATATTTGTCTGTAACTCATTTAATGAAGTTGCAGATAAACTCTCATTTGGCATACACTCTGGGTCTTGAATATAAGGACCTTCAAACGCTGTACAACCACTCGGTATTAGAGACTCTCTTAAACCTTGTGTACCTCCACCCCATGATATTGTATAAGGAACACCAATCTGTTTTTCCTTTTCAGTATTAAGTTCGTGAGGGATAATTTCCTCAAAATCTTCAATAATCATAAAGAGGTAACCATTCACATATAGTTTCAAAAGACCTCGTCTATCATCAACTTGATTCAACCATTTCTGAGTCCACTGTATTTCCGTTATCTTTTCATCATTAAGACCCCCTGGCTGAATAAGGTTCGTGGAGACATCGTAAGTTGATGCAGTGTAGGTTTCTTTCCTAATATCACCTAATCCACCAACATTCAATAAATCACAATCTTCTAAGTACCTATACCTTTCAAAGACCGCCGAAATCATCAACCATCTTTCCTTTGTTCTTTCAGATTCGGCAATTGGATATCCACATGTGTCGTAGATACCAGCAGTTGAACATATTTCAGTGAAACAATACCCTGATGTATATGTTAAACCTGTGGTCTCACATGAACCCGTTGTAATACAGTCACCAGTATATTTTACATATTTTACACATAGATGTGGGTTTTTAGGGTCACCGTCCAATCTAAGTGACATACCGTTTGATAAAATATCAAAACGAGGGTCTTGAGTTTCACCTGTCCATTTTACATCACAACCTCTACACTCCAAACCGTTGTTTCGTGTTACGGTGGTTGCCGTTGTTGGATATATCTTCATACAATTAGAAGATGTAACCCCCGTATCGGCACATGCACAAGTTTTGAAACAGTTAACCAAATCCTCAGTTACTCTTTTATATTTCTCAACTGTGGCACCACTGATGGTAACACCAAAGTCACAACCGAAGTCATTGTAAGTCTCAACATCTCCACTGGCAGGATGATAAAATTTGTTTTCAGCCCTTGTACCAAAGAAGAAGAACGTACCGGCATTACCTGAATAAACATCGTTCAAATATTCTTGGTGGTCCATCAAAGTATACTCATCAACCTGACGTGGTTTGATAAGTGTTTCCATTGTCCAACCTTTATTAACTCTCTCAGGGAAAACCTCATAATCATACCCATGAAGTTTGTAAAATCCTTGCATAAAACCACCATATAATTCTTGGTAATAACCCACAGAACTATCAGTTTTATTTACTATGTTGTATACCGTTTCTTTTGTATTACCTGAGAATCTATGGTTAGGTTGATTTGTAAATGAACCTACAGGGTGTAGTTTCATCCTTCTATCATGGTATAATGGGTCGTGAGTTTTACTCGGAAAAAGACCCATTGAATAGTATAGAGTGTCGCCCGTAATCTTATTAAAAAGACCCACATCAATCATTGTAAGTCCCGCATCACAAAGTCCTGTGAATCCTGTATAACAAGATAAATCTTCATTATTTGGGTTATAGTAATTCGTTGAAGTTAACGTATTTCCTGTGTTTGAGGCATCCCAGTAAAGGTTTGGTTGAGTTGTGGTACCCGTATTGGTTAGGTCAAAATTAATAGGAAGACGGTTACCATCATTTAAGGCAATAACATCGGTTGAGAAGATTACCTCCTCATCATAATCACGTTCATCGGATGCTAAAGTGAGGTCAAAATACTCACTCGTATCCATTCTTACCTTGAACCTTTTGAAATTATAATTATTGATGCTCTGACCTGCCATTCCCTTTTTTAAGATAAATACTTTCTTTGTGGTATTTATAGTTAAAAAGTAATATGATTAAGTCCGATATCTTTAGAAAAGAGAAAGCCGCTTTATCAAAAGCTGAGGAATTGGGTTGTGAAGGAACTCACAAACACGATGGTGGTTTCATGCCTTGTAAGTCTCACAAAGAGTGGGAGGAACTTACCTCAAACGTAGATGGAGAGATTGATGAGTTGGTTGATTTCGATGGAACAATGAATAGTTCAAAAATTCCAATCGTTGACCCTCACGTTTCACCGAGAAAAACGACAGACCAAACTGTAGCAGCAACAAGAACGTCACAAGACCCTTACGCTTTAGGTTTCAGAAGATACGTTGGTGAAGAAGATATGTCATCGGCATTTGGTTGGGAAGAGACCGAAGATATGGGATTTGAAGAGACAATCAAATACTTGGAAGATGAATTGGGTGTGGACAATGCCGAAGAAAGAGCTGAAGAAATGGGTAAGGACCCTAACTTAGAAAAGAAAAAAGCTGACGGAGCCTTCACAAGAATGAGACTTCAGGAAAAAGAAAAAATGTTCACCAAAGAACAAATAATGAAAATGAAAGAAGATTTGTTGGTGGATAAAGATTCAGACAATGACATCAGACCGTCAGACGAATCTGTTTCAAAAATCATTATGAGAAATATTAAGGCACTTAAGAAGTTGGCCAATAAAGAAGGTATCAGTGTAAAACAACTTTCAAAATTATTGAACAATGAATAGTAACTTATACGACAGAAAGGCAAAATTACCTAAATCACTCATCAAACACTTAGAAGAGTGTGGTGGTATGGTAGAGGCAGATTCAAACACAGAAGGTTTCAACAGAAACAAAGAGTTGAGAGAGTCAGGTGTTGTTACTTACCAACAAATCAAAAGAATCAAAAACTTCTTTGATAATTTTGAAGGTAATAAAGAAGATGCCCCTTTTGTACTAAATGGTGGTGACCGTATGAACAAATGGTGTAACCACGTTTTGGACCACTGGAGAGCAGTAGATAAAGGTGGAAAGAAAAGAAAAGCCGATGGGGGAATGGAAAATCAATTTATTGATAACCATGAGAAAAATGGTATAACAATGAACCCACATGATAAACATGAAAGAGGAATAAACAAATTTGATACCACTATACAAGAAAGTATCACTAAAAGATTCAAAAGATTAATATAAAATGGCTGAACAAAACGACAAATTAGATTTCTCTCAACCAAAAAATACTATGAGTGAAATCGCTGAGAGAGAAAGAGCGAGACTTTTTCCTCGTAATGACTATTCACCAGTTTCTGACAAATATTCTGCAGAACATCCTGACGCTATTGCTGATGGTGACTCTGAAGGTAGAGGAACAGGTTCATTCTTAGACGTACATAACTTTGGTGCTGGAACGAACTTAGATATCAATGAAAGAAACGATGATATTAAGGTAAATAAGTATAACTACAAAAACGAGTACAAAGTAACTGAGTAATGAAACTACAAGAAACCTTTAGAAGTGTTCTTTTGGAAGTTGCATCAATGGATGACGTTCAAAGAGCAATCAAACAAAAACAAGTGGTTACCATTTTCTATGATGGTGACGAACCTGGTGGTCGTGGTCTTAGAACCGTAGAACCAGTATGTTTGGGTTTCTCAAAAGCAGGTAACAGAGTAGTTAGAGTATGGGACATGGAAGGTGCTTCCCACACTGCCAGAACAGGGGAACAACCCCTACCAGGATGGAGATTAATGAGGTTAGATAAAATTATGACACTCAAACCTACAGGTGATAACTTTACAACTCCACGACCTGGCTATAACTTTAATGGTGATAAGAGCATGACAAGAGTCATAATCAACGCACAATTTGACAATAACAATGAATAACGATTTAATGCAAAAATTGGCCCTATCTAAAAAGATAATGGATGCCTCAGATAAAATTAAGCCAGGTCAGACACAAGGTGGTCTACCTATGACAGAGAATATTAATGCAACATATAATATTCCTCAGGATATGGTTCAACAACCAGTCCCTCAACAACCGACACAACAAATGGTACAAGCTCAACAAATGTCTCAACCACAACCAGTGACTGAAAGTAAAATTCAAAATTCTAAGTTACCTGATGAAATCAAACAATTGATGATGGAACACCCTATCCAACAACCATCTTTCGGTGGTGGTAGTGGTACAGTTCTTTCAGATGATATTATCGAAGGTGCACAGAGACTGATGGGTAATACACCTAACCAAACCGTTAACGAATCGGTAAATATACCGACAACAAACAATTCGGACTTAAAACAAATGATTCGTGATGTTGTTAGAGATACTGTTAGGGATGTAGTCAGAGAAGAACTACAAAGTGCTGGGATGATTATGGAAGGTAACACAAAAACCAACGAATCATTACAACTTAGAGTTGGTAAGCACGTATTCGAAGGTAAGGTTACAAAAATCAAGAAAGTAAAATAACCACCCCCTTTTCTTATTACTGATTTTATCTTATACTTTTAACAAAATTGAAAGTATGTCAAAGATAAAAGTATTAGTATTACCCTCCGACAGAACAGGTGTGGGTAAATTTCGTTCTGTTGAACCTCACATTTTCTTACAACAGGCAAAGCCTGAAGAATTTCACATAGATATTGATTATGAACCTAAGGTTAACGACCTGAATTATTGGAAACAATATAATATGGTTCATTTTCATAGGTCTATTGGTAGAGACCCTGTGGCTTCTGTTGAGTTAATTAAAAAACTTAACGGAATGGGTATTGTAACCGTAATGGATTTGGACGATTATTGGTTACCAACTAAGGACCACCCTGCACATAATTTGGTAGTTCGAAATGAATTACACAAAAGAATTATTGATAACTTAAGAGTTGCACAATATGTGACAACAACCACAACTATATTTGCTGAAGAGATTAAGAAGATTAACAAAAACGTTTTTATCTTACCTAACGCTATCAATCCCGATGAACCACAATTCAAAGCAGAAACACAACCGTCCGACAAATTAAGGTTTGGTTGGTTAGGTGGTTCTTCACACTTAGAAGACCTAAAACTTTTAGATGGTACTTTTGGTAAACTTAATAGTGTAAAAGATAAATACCGTCTTTATCTATGTGGTTTCGATATTCGTGGCAGTGTCACAGAAATCAACCCACAAACAGGTGAGCAAAAACAAAGAACAATCAAACCACACGAAACTGTATGGTACAGTTATGAAAAGATTTTCACTAATAACTACAAATTGGTAACTCCTGAACAAAAAGATTTCTTAGAAAAGTTCACACCAAATGAACCATACACATTAGAAGAAGACCCATTCTATACTCGTGTTTGGACGGAACCTGTAACTTCATACGCTAAGAATTACTCTAACTTTGACGTTTCATTGGCACCACTTAAAAATCACATCTTTAATAGAGTTAAATCACAATTAAAAGTTATTGAGGCAGGTTTTTACAAAAAGGCATTGATTGCATCAGATATTGGTCCTTACACCATCGACTTGAAACATTCATTACAAAATGGTAACTTTGTGGATGGAAACGCTTTGTTGGTTAAAGAAAATAGAAATCATTCTGATTGGTCTAAGTTTATGAAAAAACTTATCGATAACCCGTCATGGGCTGAAGATTTGGGTGAGAGACTATATGAGACCGTATCAAAGACTTACGACTTAAATATTGTAACTGAAACACGAGCACAAATTTATAAGGAGATTACAAAATGATAAACGCACCAAAGACAAAACTATTATTTTTTGACTTAGAAACTGTTGGTATTGAACAGGACTTCAAGACATTGAAAAAGAACAAACCCGAACTTGCAAAATTGTTCGAGTCCTACCAAGGTTGGTTATTAAAACGATACCCTGAAGAGGAAGGTAATTCCATCGAGGAAATCTTTTATAACAAATCCGCCCTTATTCCTGAGTTCGCAAAAATTATAGTGGCGTCTTTCGCCTTTTATGCACCCGATGGGAAAATACACAAACAAACATTCTCCTCAGATGAAGAGATTGAAGTGTTAACTGAAATCAAAAATCTACTCACCAAAGTGGGTAAATTGGATTTCTTCCTTTGTGGACATAATATTAAAAACTTTGACATCCCAATGATTGGTAAACGAATGATTATCAATGGGATGAAACCACCAGCACTTATCCCACAATACGACACAAAACCATGGGAAATGAGGGCGGTAGACACAATGGAGATTTGGAAGTTCGGAAATAACTTTTCAATGGCTTCATTAGAACTTATGTGTGTTTCCATGGGTGTATCATCACCAAAAGAAGGTGAAGTTACAGGAAACATCGTACATCAAACTTATTGGGAAACTGAAGCATTAGACCCCATCGCGGCATATTGTGAAGAAGATGTTGATGTATTAGCAAAATTAATGGATAAAATTTATAATTTAGTATAATGGGAAAATTTAAGGATATGACAGAGGGTCTTAAAATGTTGAAAGACCTACAAAAGAATTTAGGTGGCATGAGTAGCATGACCGACCCACAAGAAATGTTGAGTTCATTAGGTTTGGATATGGACCAAATAAATGAACAGTTTATTCAACAAACCGCACCAAAAACAGTATTACGATACTCATACAAATCAGTAAACAAAGAACCTGAATACGCTTACCCAACAGACTCAGGATTTGATTTAAGAGCCAATGAAAAAGTTACATTGGGTCCATTGGAAAGATACTTAGTACCGACAGGTCTATTCTTAGACATCCCTGAAGGTTACGAAGTTCAGGTTAGACCTAAGAGTGGCTTAGCAATCAAAAAAGGTTTATCTGTGGTAAACACACCAGGAACTGTAGACCAAGGGTACACAGGTGAAATTAAGGTTATTCTTATTAACCTCAGCAATGAAACACACACAATAGAAGTTGGTGATAAGATTGCTCAAGCAGTTTTAACTCCTGTAATGTCGGGTAAATATGTAAACCTACAAAGAGTCCTTAATGTCGACGATAAAGACCGTGGAGATAACGGTTTTGGTTCAACAGGAAACTAATATGTTAACAATAGGATATAGTACAAAAAAGATAGACCCTGAATTTAGAGAATATATTGAGAAATCGTGTGGGTTAAAAGGTGTTGAAGTAATCCCATTTGAAAACCCTGGTACACATTCACTCACCGAAGCGTATAATATCATTCTTGAGAAATCAACGAATGATATTGTTGTGCTTTGTCACGACGACATTTATTTTGAAAAAGGTAATTGGGGTAACAAAGTATTGAAACATTTCAAAAGAAATCCTGAATACGGGATTATTGGAGTTGCGGGTTCTAAGTTCATGCCAAAATCAGGTATGTGGTGGGAAATACCTACTGAAATGTATGGTGTAGTAAATCACGAACATGAAGGAAAAAAATGGACATCAAAATATAGTGAACCAAAAGGTAATAAATTGGACCAAACCGTTTTAGTAGATGGTCTTTTTATGGTGGTAAACAAACCAAACCTAAAAACTCAATTTAATGAAGAGGTTAAAGGGTTCCATTTCTATGAAGTAGACTTCTGTTTTAGAAACTTATTAGAAGACGTAAAGATAGGTGTTTTTTATGATGTTAGAATTACGCATAAGTCTATTGGTATGACCAATGAACAATGGGAAAAAAATAGACAACAATTTGTAAAAACCTATCAGGACAAATTACCTGTTTTACTTCCAACAAACTTCATAAAAAAACCAGTTAAAAATAATGAACCTTTAGTCACAATTGCAATGCCCATTTACAACTACGCAAAAAGACTAAATCCAACACTACAGTCAGTATTTAATCAAGATTATACCAACTTTGAAATTGTCATAGTAAATGACGGCTCAGACGATGAATATTGTCTAATGAAGTTAAATTCTTTAGATGGTCATGAAGGAATTAGAATAATACACAAAGAAAATAGTGGAGTTTCATCGACAAGAAATCGTGCAGTTAAAGAAGGTAAAGGTGAATATATACTACCTTTGGATGCGGATGATATGATTTTACCTTCATATATTAAACAAGCTGTTGGTATATTAAAAACTAATCCTAATATAAGCCCAGTCTATTGTGATACGCACCACGTTGGTGAACTACAAGGAATAGAAAAAAGACCTAACTGGAGTACAGACCAACTAATGAAAGGTCCATTTATTGTTAATAGCTCATTATACCGTCGAGAGGCATATGAATATGTTGGAGGTTATGATGAAACACTACAAGGTTGGGAAGATTATGATTTTTGGATAAGGATGTCTAAGGAGGGTTACGAGGGTAAACATATACCTAAACCCCTATTTGTGTATTTTCACCACGAAAAAGACGGTTCAGTTTCTACTGAAGCAAACAAAGACCAACAAAAACTGTACGAAACCATAATGAAGAAAAATTTCATGAATACTCAGACTTATGTTTTCAATGATAGAAATATAACACCTGACAATAAAATGAACTGGGGTGATTTAGTACCCTATAAAATCATTAATGAATTGTTTGATTCTAATGTAAAAGAGAGTGACGTATTCAATGTAAAACAACCTAACGCAAATTATACAATATACTCAACAGGTAGTGTGATGTTATTCACTAAACCAAATAGTATTGTGTGGGGGACAGGATGTATAGATAAGGGTATGATTGGTCAAAACCCAAGTAAAGTTTATGCCGTTAGAGGACCCTTAACCCGAGAAGAATTATTAAAAAGAGGGATTGAATGTCCTGAAGTTTATGGTGACCCAGCCCTACTTTATCCAATGATATATAATCCAAATATAGAAAAGAAACACAAATGGGGAATTATACCTCATTACATTGAATTTGAATCTGCCAGAGACAGAGAGGTACTTAAAAACCTTGAAAACCAAGGATTTAAGATTATCGACATCTGTTCAGGAGAAAAGGAATTTATAAACGAATTACTTGAGGTTGAAAACATTTTATCGTCAAGTCTTCATGGTTTAATTATGGCAGATGCTTATGGGATTCCTAACGCAAGGGTAAACATATCAAATAAACTTATAGGTGGAGATTTTAAGTTCAAAGATTATTGTTTATCTGTAGATAGAAAAATTGACTTAGGTTATCAACTGACTAAGGACACCAAAATAAGTGATATCGAAAATATATATTTTAATAAATCAATTAAGTTTGATAGTAATAAATTATTAAACTCTTCACCATGGAGTTTGAAAAAAATAAAACAATATGAAATATAATTTTGACTACATACTGAATAACATCAAAACATCTGAGTTTATTTCAGAACCTTTTGAGCATCTTTTGATTGATGATTTCTTATCTCAAGAACACTTTAATTTATTAATTAATAATAAACAAATCCATTTTGAGGAGGTAAACAGTAATAATGATTTAAGGGATAGATTACACAAAAACAATTTTCAACCAATCCCTTTTCCTGGATGTACTACTAACGAAGACTTATATTTTGAATTATTAGAACAGGGTAGGTTAAACGAAGCAAAAACTGAAGGAGATTCTGAAGGTGTGGGAATTGCATATAATTTAACCAATACAAATGATGATTTTATAAAACATTTAATGCATTTTCTTAATAGTAATATATTCAAAAGTACGTTAGAAAATAAATTCAATATAAATCAAGAAACTAGAGTTACCACTAGAATTCAAAAATATTTAACAGGTTATGAAATATCACCTCACCCCGATATTCGTCAAAAAGCATTAACCTATCTTTTGAATATTAATAAAAATAAAGAATCTGAAAATCTTAATATCCATACATCACTACTAAAATTAAAAGAAGATTATAACTTTATTTATGATTATTGGAACAAGAATACCAAAGAAAACAGAGCTTGGGTTTCGTGGGATTGGTGTGATATCGAAAAAACAGTCACTAAAAATAATAGTATGGTTATCTTCAAACCTACTGACTATTCATTACATGCGGTAAAGTTAGATTACGACCATCTAAAACAACAAAGGACTCAAATTTATGGTAATCTTATGTTTAGTTATCCTCCAAGATATGCAACTCAAAATATTAGTAAATTTAGAGAAATGATTGAACGTGGACAACGATAATATTGCTTTTATACATATAAATAAATGCGGGGGTACAAGTATCAAATATGTAAATCCCGAAAAAAAACTTATCTATATGGCATTAAACAATGATTACTTACTTAATCTAAAAAATAACAAGTCTTGGAGAGATATTGAAAAAATAACATTTGTTAGAAATCCATATAATAGAATAATTTCATTGTTTTGTATGTCGGTTAGAGACCAATATAAATTCACATTTGATGAAATTATTAATATTATTACTGATGATAGTATAAAATATCGTGCTGAAGATGGTGGAATGATTAAGAACACTAAAGAGTATATTAAAAGACACGGTTTACCAATGACACACGAACATTACTCAGTATATGATAAAGAAACTAAAACATTAAATGTTGACCATGTTTTTAAGATTGAAGAAATAAGTGAAAAATCTAATATAATAAAGAAATTACTAGGTATTACACAAGATATTCCACACAAAAATAAAACCTCTAATTGTGTCGATTTAGATTACTTTAGTAAAGAACAAATAAGAAAAATAAATGATTATTTTCATTTAGACTTCTCAATTTTTAATTATGAAAAATTATGAATAATAAAAAAATAGTCGGAGTAATTGGTAATGGATTCGTTGGTGAATCTCAGATTTTTGCATTCTCACCAATATCCGAAATCCGTGTTTATGATGTGGACCCATTAAAATCCACACATACAAAAGAAGAAACTCATGAGTCTGACTTCATATTCGTTTGCGTACCCACACCAATGGATATGGGTGGTAATCAGGACCTATCGTATATAGAAAAGGTATTTAGAGACTCTAAAGAGGGTCCGATTTACATTATTAAATCTACGGTATTACCTGGTACCACAGAAATGTTACAAAGACAATATCCTCATCTTAACATTATATTCTCACCTGAGTTCTTAACTGAGAGAACTGCAAAGTTAGATATGTTAACTCAAGCCAGAGTTATCTTCGGAGGAGATAAAGCATTAACTGAGAGAGTTGAAGAATTGTTTTCTGAGAGATTCATGAATAGACATTTTATACATACCGACTCTAAAACTGCTGAGTTCATAAAATATATGAACAACACTTTCTTCGCCACTAAGGTATCGTTAATGAACGAATATTATAGACTTGCTCAGTTAGTAGATGTTAATTGGGACGATGCACTTTATGGTTTTGCATCGGATGGACGAGTGGGTGACTCACACTTACACGTACCAGGTCCTGATGGTAAAGTTGGTTTTGGTGGTACTTGTTTCCCCAAAGATATAAATGCCTTAATTAACATGTCCAAAGAGGTGGGTGTAAATATGAATGTTTTGGAGGCCGCTTGGAAAACTAACTTAGAAATAAGACCAGAACAAGATTGGAATAAATTAAAGGGTAGGGCAATATCAGACAAATGAAAAAAATAGGAGTTATCGGTGTTGGAAAGTTAGGATTATCTTTCGCACTATTGGCAGAAAATATGGGTTTTGAAGTATGGGGTTCTGATGTATCAGAAGATTATATAAATCACCTAAAAAATAAAACCCTTAAAAGTAATGAACCTTATATTGAAGAATTCCTTAAAGGTTCCAATAACTTTCACCCAACAATACACAATGTTGATGTAATTGAAAATTGTGATATCATCTTCACTTTTGTACCTACACCATCATTACCAACGGGTGAGTATAATCACAAATATGTAGAAGAGGTTGTTGATGTTTTTGATGCAATGTATCAAACTGGTCACGATTTAGCGGGTAAGATATTTGTTGTCGGTTGTACCACAAATCCAGGTTATTGTGACACTGTAACTGAACGACTCTCAGAATATGGAATGGACGTTTGTTACAATCCTGAGTTTATTGCTCAAGGAGATATTGTAAACGGTCTAAAATATGCCGATATGGTCCTTATTGGGACCTCATCAATGGAAGAAGTGGAAAGGGTAAAAGACGTTTATAAAACATTAATGGGAGACGAAAACCCTAACTTTAATGTTATGTCCAACACCGCCGCTGAAATCACTAAAATAGCCGTTAATTGTTACCTAACCACTAAAATATCATTCGCCAATATGATTGGTGAGATTTGTCATAATACCGGTATTGGTGATGAAGTATCAACAGTATTATCAGCAATTGGTGATGACAGTAGAGTTGGTAAAAAATATCTTAATTATGGGTTTGGTTTTGGTGGTCCGTGTTTACCACGAGACAACAGAGCATTAGGTGTTCACGCCGAGAAGGTAGGTTTAGAAATTAATTTACCTTTAGAGATTGATAAGTTTAATATTGAGCACCACAAGTACTTAGTGAATCAATATGTTGCAAAATACCCTGATAGAAATACAACATTTGTTTTCGATTCTGTCACATATAAGAAGGGTGTGAATATATTAGAAGAATCACAACAATTAAACCTTCTTTTATCATTACTTGGTGAAGGATACAACTGTGTCGTAATTGAGGAATATGAAATCATTAAAACTTTAGAAGAACCCTTATCAAGAGCATATGGTGAAAGAATAAAATTTCAACCTTTAGGAACTATATCTGAAGGTGTAAAAATTATATTATGAAAAAAGTAGTAGTATTAGGTGGAGGTGGATTTATTGGTGGTCATCTATCGAAAAGGTTAAAAGATGAAGGACATGAAGTCACAATTTGTGATATCAAAGAACATGAATATTGGAATCACGATGATATCTGTGATAAATTTATAGTTGGGGACTTACGAGACCCCAATGTTGTTTCTGAAGTTATCTCAGAAGGTGTTGATGAAGTTTATCAACTTGCCGCTGATATGGGAGGTGCTGGATACATTTTTACAGGAGATAACGATGCCAACGTTATGCACAATTCGGCATTGATTAATTTGAATGTTGTTCATGAATGTACCAAGAAAAAGGTTGGTAAAGTCTTTTACTCATCATCTGCATGTATGTACCCAGAACATAATCAGTTAGACCCTGATAATCCAAACTGTGAAGAATCATCTGCATATCCCGCAAATCCCGATTCTGAATACGGTTGGGAAAAGTTATTCTCCGAGAGATTATTCTTAGCTTTCAATCGTAACTATGGTTTAGACGTAAGAATTGCTCGCTTCCATAACATCTTTGGACCTATGGGTACATGGACAGGTGGTAAAGAGAAAGCACCGGCTGCGATGTGTAGAAAAGCCGCAGAGTCACAAGATGAAATTGAAGTATGGGGTGATGGATTACAAACACGTTCATTCCTTTATGTTGATGAATGTGTAGAGGCCGTGTTAAGATTAATGGAATCTGATTTTATCGAACCCGTCAATATAGGTTCAGAGGAAATGGTAACTATCAATGAGTTGGCACAGATGTCTATTGATATATCAGGAAAAGAGATTAAAATTAAGAATATAGGTGGAGAGGAATTTATAGACAAATATGGATTCAGTTGCCCAACAGGAGTCAGAGGTAGAAACTCGGATAATAAACTTTATAAAGAAAAAGTAGGTTGGGAAGTATCTCAACCACTTAGAGTAGGTATGGAAAAGACGTATAATTGGATTAATGAACAAGTAGAAGAAAGTAAAAAAACGTATATCTATGAAAGTCCTGATAAAGGAAAGACGGTATACAGAAGAGAATTTGGTGCTGACCACAATACAAGAGAACTTGTTAAATAACTTTTAAGAAAAATTTGATGGCTACGAAAGGTAGAAAAAGTGATTTCAACCCAAAGAAATCAAGAAAAGAAATAATCAGGGAAATAGTTGGGAGGACCCCAAGAAAGAAGTTTCTTTCTGAAAGTCAAAAAGAATATTATGATATTCTAACAAACAATGAAATAACGATTTGTACGGGACCTGCGGGTGTCGGTAAATCATATGTGGCAATGAGTGCTGCAGTTCAACTGTTACTCGATGATAGTAACTCTTATGAGAAAATTATCATTGTAAGACCAGCAGTTGAAGCTGAAGAAAAACTCGGAGCATTACCAGGTAACTTAGAAGAAAAATTGGACCCATACATTTTTCCATCATATTATCTGTTAAATAAAATTATTGGGAAAGAGTCCAGAGAAAAACTGAAAGAACATGATGTGATTGAAGTATTTGCTTTGGCGTATATGAGAGGGATGAATATTGATAACTCAATATTAATTTTTGAGGAAGCTCAAAATTCAACACCCTCACAAATGAAACTATTGTTGACTAGAATCGGATTCAACTCTAAGTTCTTTATATCGGGTGACATTGAACAGACTGACCGTTATAAAGACAAGACACAATCAGGTTTATATGATGCAATGAGTAAATTCACTGATTTGGATGAGGTTGGTACTTATGACTTCAAAAATGAAGATATAATTAGAAACCCTATTATCAGTAAAATATTAAAGAAATACGAATGAAAATAGCATTTGAAGTTAATGGTGTATTGAGAAATACTTTTGGTAAGGCTGAAGAGGTTTACCAAAAGTTTTTCATTGATGACTATGTACAAGGTGATGATGAGGAAGATTTTGAGTTCAAACTTAATCTTCCAATCACATCAACGACATTGAGTAATCATTTTGTTTTCCCTGATGAGGAAAGACTAATGGAATTCTTTTACGTGGATTTCCCTATGAACATTTTTGGTCACTCACAGTCAACAGAAAACTCAACATTCCATGACTTAAATGACATATACAAAGATTTGAGAGACGACCATGAGTTGGTTATAGTATCTAATGAGATTGAAAAGTCTAAACCCGCAACACTGTTCTTCTTATCTAAGTTTGGATGTATGTTTGAAAAGATAATCTTTTATAATCAATTTACTGAGGAAGATATTCTTTCTGATTTTGATTTAATTATCTCGGCACAACCTCAGATTTTAGAAAAAGATTATAACTATAAAACCGTAAAATATAAAACCACATATAATGAAGAAGTCTCTTCTGATTTCGAAATAGAAACCTTAAAAGAATTCAAAGATTTATATGAAAAACTTAATTTGAAATGATAGAATTTTTAGGACAAATGTATTACATCGATATGGATGTACTTGAAAACTTTGTGGAGTTAAAGGACTTCAAACCATCCTCAGAAGAAGATAAAGACCACCAACATTTTTCAATCATTAAATTTGAACTTATAAAGATGATGATTGAAGTCGTATTAACTGAGAGACTTGAAGATATGGATGATAATTTAGGATTACATAATGCTAAAAGTACAAGTATTCCCTTTCGTATCGCATTTAATACATTATTAAGACATAACATTATTAAATATTTTGACTAATGGACCAAGATACAATTAAAAAAGTAGAACTTTCAATACAGAAATTGGAAGAAAAAACATCGAGAATTTACCTTATGGTGCAAGACACTAAAGGTAACGCAAAAGCCGGTATCCGTTTGGTTTACCAAATGGCATTAACCTTGAAAAATAACGGATACAACCCAATCATCCTACACGAATCAAATGATTATACTGGTGTTGGTGAATGGATGGGTGAAGAATATATGGAATTACCTCATCAATCGATTGAAGGTCAAAACCTACAAATCTCACCTGAAGACTTTGTTATCGTTCCTGAATTATACGGGCACGTAATGGAACAAATCAAAAATTTACCTTGTGGTAAAATTGTTTTGTGTCAAGCATATGACTACATGTTGGAGACCATTCAACCAGGTATGAATTGGGCTATGAACGGTTTCTTAAAAGGTATCACCACAAATGAAGCACAGAAGACGTTCATTGACGGAATTATGAAGAATACATCATTAGATGTTATCACACCATTAATTCCTGAAATCTTCACTAAGAAATCTATCCCCGCAAAACCAATAATTGCAGTTCATACTCGTGACCAAAGAGACACGATGAAAATCATTAAGTCTTTTTATTTGAAATACCCACAATTTAGATGGGTTACCTTCCGTGATATGAGAGGTTTATCACAAGAAGAGTTTGTAACTAACTTACAAGAGTCATTCGTATCTGTATGGGTTGACGACATCAGTGGTTTCGGAACATACCCACTCGAAAGTATGGCATGTGGAACACCTGTAATCGGTAAAGTTCCAAATATGAAACCTGAATGGATGTCAGACACAAATGGTGTTTGGACATACGAACTTAACAATATGGTGGATGTCATCGCTGAGTATACTCAGAATTGGTTAGAAGATAATATTTCAGACCAACTATATAACTCAGGAATTGAGACAGCATCTTCATACCAAAACAAAGAAGAATTTGATTCTCAAGTGGTTTCAACATTTGACACTTACTTGTCAGTTCGTTTAGAGAACTTTAAGACTCAGTTAGAGAGATTAACAGTAACAGAAGAAACAGAATAATTATGAAAGATATTTCAGTAATTCTCCCAGTAGAGAGTTCAAAACACAAGAATTTTAATGAGTTATTTACTAACTCAATCGTATCAATCAAAAATCAATCAGTTCAACCTAAGGAGTTGGTTTTGGTACACACCAATGAAGAATCTTTAGTTTCATACCTAAATGACTTTGACTTCAGTGGTTTGACTGTGAATATGGTTGAAAATAAAGGTAACTCAGATTTCGCATCTCAAATGAATTTAGGTGTCGAAAACGCAACATCTGAATGGGTTTCTTTCTTAGAGTTTGATGATGAATATGCATCTATTTGGTTTAAGAACGTACAAGAATACATTACTGCACATCCTGAAGTAAAAGCATTCTTATCGTTGGTTGTAGATGTTGACGATAAAGGTACGTTTGCTGGATTCACAAATGAAGCGACATTTGCGGCATCTATGAACACTGAGATTGGTTACTTAACTAATGAAGTATTGTTAGATTATCAAAACTTCCAAACTGCAGGTATGGTAGTAAGAAAAGACACATACCAAGAATTAGGTGGTTTCAAACCATCAATTAAACTAACATTCGTTTATGAATTCTTACTTCGTTTGACTTACAATTCTACAAAGATAATGACTATCCCACGTATTGGTTACAAACACCTTAATATGAGAGAAGGTTCAATCTTCTGGAGTTATAAGAATGGTGAACAGAAAGTAACTGAGGACGAAGTTAGATTTTGGTTAGAATCTGCAAAAAAAGAACATTTCTTCACTGAAGACAGAAATATAAAGTATGAACCTGAAAATGTTTAATGACTACATCAGGAAATACAAATTCTCCGGAACCTACCCCTACAAAAAAGAGGGGTAGGAAACCGAAGACTAACACTAACTATTTCGCCGAAAGGGAAGAAAATGCAGTTAGAATGTTTCTTACTGCCAGTACTTTCAATGAGAAGAATGAAATTTATAATGAATATCTAAAAGCTCCATTAGATAAGATGATTGAGTCCATTATCAGAAGATATAAGTTATATCGTAAAGGAATGGAATTTAATGATATTCATGTAGATACCCACTCATTCTTAATCACAAAAGTTGACAAGTTCAAGCCAGCGAAAGGTAAAAAAGCATACTCGTATTTTGGTACGATATGTAAAAACTATTTAATGGGTCAAATCATTAAAGACCAAAAAGACCAAAATAGAAAAATTTCATACGAAGACATATCCTCTTCTTTAGAAAATAGACCTGACTTAATCTACCATTTAGAACATGATAAGGTAGAACCAAATCAGGTTATTAAACATTTCCTAAAAGAAATGGAAGAGTTCATGGAAAAAAGTAATCTCAATAAAAATGAGGTTAAGTTAGGATACGCACTTATGGAGTTATTCGAAAACTATGAGACTATTTTTATTGGTACTGACAATAACAAATTCAATAAGAATATTATACTTCTTTCATTGAGAGAAATGACAAATATGTCAACAAAAGAAATTAGAACTTCAATGAAGAAATATAAGGTTTTATATTACGAATTAGTTAAAAAAATCAATAATCTATAAAATTTACTCCAAAGATATTTATAATTAATGGGACGCCCAAAGAAAAAAGAAATATCATTAAATAAAGATTCTGTACTGAGTCTGATGCAGGAAATCTACAATGAACTTGTGGAACAGAGAGCAACTGCCGTAAGAATCCAAAATAAGATGTTGGCAATGTTGAAAGACCCTAAAGACATGACAGTCATAGGTCCAGTAATCAAAGAACAACAAAAGATTATTAATGATACCATCGAAAAGAAATTATCTCTTTCGAAATTACAATCAACAATTTGGGAAAAGTCTAACAACACTTCAGAGGAATCTTTCAATATTACAGATATGGATGATGATGTCCTCTCAGCACTTATTGAAAAAGATTCTGATACAAGTAAAGGAAACTCTGAAGGGTATAAATTAGAATAATACAATACTCCAATGGGTTTAGATTTGAACAATGATTACGATAGTGTAAAATCCAAAATTAAGGCTTATCAAACAACTGTTGAGAGTAAAAAGGATTTTCTTACCTCCATCAAAAATAATTCTGGTGACAACTTCGAACAGGCTAAAAAATCACATTTTAGTAACTTAAACGAATGGGGTCAAACTATTGACGGTGCAAACGCCGATAGAAAAAAACAACTACAAGATACTGCTAAGACTCAATTGGACCAATTGATTGAAATCTTCATGGTTTCATCATCAGTAGCGGGTGATTCAAAAACATTAGATAAATTATTTGACATTTATAATCAAACAATCCTAAATACTCGTGATAGAATTAAGGATATGTTTATTAAAGAAATTATTAAATCAGCCGGTTGTTCAGAAGAACAACAATTCACAACGTCTCCTTTATACATCAAAGTACAATCTATTGATTTATATAAGAAGTTATATGAAGACCCAAACTCCGCAACGGGTAGTCTTCTTTACGAAAATGATGATACACCTAATGGTGGGTTTCCTTACGCAATGAATAGACAATTATATAATCGTCTACAAAACAAAGGTTTTTCCTTCTCACAAGAATATGGTTCAGATTATATCGGAGCATCTGTAAATCCGATTATGGACTTAGAATATGTGGACCAAGACGATAACGGTAATTTTGGAGACTATATTAAAGTAACACCTAAAAATAAAAATTTAAGTGTTGGTAGTATAACTCAATTCTTATACGATTATTACAGTTCTATAAATCTTATAGATATTGATGAATTAATCACAATAATAATGGATAACTTAACTAAAGCGGTTACCATGGATTTGAATGTCGATATAAACTTCGACAGAGAACAATTAAAGATTGAAAAACTTCTACAACGTATCTTAGGTCTTTGTTTTGATAATGGTAAAGAAATAGATGTTTCAGGTATTGCTAAACTTTCTGTGTTGGATAATATAGACGAATCGTTTTTTGAACTAACATCAAATGATTTGAGAACCATTGAAAATGATTTAGATAATATTCAAAAAGGAGTCACTGAGTTTACCGATTGTGATAATGTAAAATTACCAGTTAATACTGAAGCCATTATCAATCAAATCAAAAACATTAGAAACGAAGATAATGACACCAAAAAATTGGAAGCCTTCAAAGGGGCTATCGATAGTTTAGCCGACAATGAGGAATGGAAATCAATTATTCCAAATATTAATATTAATGGTTCAATAAAATTTGATTTATTGGGAATTATCCCAAAAGGTATAATGCAAGCACTACTATCACCTAAGAACGTATTAGGTATTATGGTGGTATTCAAAGCGGTTCAAAACTTCATCGTAGACCAAATTGAAACTTTGGAAGACTTCTTTAATGAGTTCAAAGATTTAGTTATCGAAGTGATGAGTAAAATTGGAGCGATATTCGTAGAGGAATTATTCAGAGAAATTGAAAAAAACCTCACAATCTTAGTTCGTCTAATCATTGAAGAAATCGCCATTGAAAGTAAGGAAAACTACTCAAAGATGATTTTCACAATTATTAATTACGCAATATTAGTCGCCGATGGGTTAAAAGATTGGAGACAATGTAAAAATGTTGTTGATGATTTACTAAAATTATTACAATTTACAGGTAATGTATTAGGTATTGGATTACCTGCGTTTAGTTTATCACTAGCGAGGTTATTACCAGGACAATCACAAACACGAGCATTTTCAAATTATATTGAAGAATTACAAAAATCAGGAATACCAACTGGTGACTTACCTGATGGCTCGCCTAACTTAATGTTACAGAGTGCGTTATCTATGATTGAAGGTCAACATAAAGAAATGGTTGAAAATGGTAAGGTTGAAGTGGCAATTGACCCATTATCAGTTATAGGTGGTGCAACCACTGGTGTTGTTAAAGCTTATGGTAAATCATATTAATATGGACGAGAATACATTAAAAAATATTATTTCAGATTATAAAAACCGTAGTAATAACGAGTTAAAAATAGCCCTATCTGAATTGTCAAAAGATTTTGAAGAAACCAAAGGTTTGATGATTAAATTATCACACCATTTAGACGGTACTGAAAAAATATACAATGACATATTAAAAGAATATAAAAACAGAGGTAATAAATAATGGCAATTCCTGGAACGGTTGATATAGGTGGAAATGGTAAATTACCATTTAATTATAGACAGATTATCTATCAGGGTAGAGTGGTGGATAATGAAGACCCTTTTATGCTTGGTAGAGTCAGAGTTTATCCTGAGGACCAAAACATTCAAGACCGATTAGGTTCCATACCTAATTTCAATGAAGGTAGTGACAAATGGAGTGAGAAAGACCCTTTTGTATTTTTACCATTATTACCGTATTTCATCTATCAGGTACCTAAAGTTGATGAATATGTTCACATTCTTTACACCAATCCTAACGATAAGACTAACAAAGGTCAGTATTATGTACAAGGTCCATTCTCATCACCCACATCGATTGTAAAAGAAAACAACGAATCTGCCAAATCGTTTTTAAGTTCAGGTATTAGAAATAAGAGATATCAACCAATTAAAAATAAAGACGGTGAAGTATCAAATCCTCAGACTTATGGTGTATATCCTGAACCTGAAGATGTTGCCATTTTAGGTAGGAATAATTCTGATATGATTCTGAAAGACGGTGAGGTTCTTATTCGTGCAGGTAAACACGGTAATTTTAATAGAACACAAATCCCCGTGGCTAAAACAAATAGGGCTTTTATTCAATTAAGTAAGTACGATACGTTAGAACAATATGCCAGTCCATCCACTAAATTCACAATTAGAAAACTGGATGAACAAACCAAAAAACTTATTGAGTTTGAAGTATTCAACCCTGAAAATCAGTTTAGCTCGTTCACAGGACAGATAATTCTTTATAACTTAGTACCTGATGATGTGTCGGGAACTACCATGGCAACATCTATAACCAATAATACTGACTTATCGGAGTTCAAAAGAATTCAATATATTGAACAATTTAATGCCCTTAGCATGCCTGAAGTGGCAATCAAAATTAATAAGTTTATTAAAAGTGTTATGAAAGGTAGAATGGAGTCCGGTATGGTCATCAATAATCAATTCCCATTTTACTATCGTGCAAACAAACAAAATAGGGACAATGGTGACCCCGTTTCTTTTGCTAACCTAACACTTTTATATAGTTTAATTAAGCCTAGTGAATTTATTAATAATTTGAGAGGTTTCGGATTAATTTATGATAAGACAGGTAAAAACAATGTTCCGACTAAAGTTGAAAAGGAACAGTTCCGTCCTAAGAGGATTCTAAACCAAGAAAATACTGTGGGTATTGTGGGTGCAAATCAATTATATCTTTTATCTCACGATGCTAATAACCCAGCCAAGGCTAAAATTAACTTAAAGGACACCATATATGGTATTGACCAATCAACGGTGGTTAATGAAATACAACCAAAAACATCCTCAGTTGTTAGAGGTGAAGAACTTATGACATTAATTGAATTGATTGTAAGATATTTGGTTACTCACGTTCATCCATATCCTGGGTTACCACCAGTACCTGTAAGTTCTGATGGAACGCGTGTTGAAGATTTATTAAAAGAGTTACTTGAAGCAAGTTCTAAGATATTAAATAAAAATATTCGTATAAACTAAGTATTTATAGTAAAAACGAATAATGTCAATTTATAAGTCATATTTCAAACGTAACGACACGTTAATCTTCAATTCTTATACCAACACAGGTAGAAACCCTGTTGTTGAATTATTCTTTGGTAGGGTTGATAACCTAAACTCACCAAAAGGATACTCTCGTTTTATCTTTGATGTCGACTTAGAAGACTTACAAAATAAATTAGCCAATGGTGAAATATCTACAGGGTGTACTGAAGGTATGACTCACACATTAAGAATGACTAATACCTCATCATTCGATGAGGAGTTATTAAATTCAACGTGGTCTAACGGTAGAAGACGTGCAACTTCATTTGACTTAGTATTATTCCGTATCCCTAAAGTATCAGGTTCTACAGGTGATGTCCAAACATGGGACGAAGGTGTAGGTCAAGACTACTACAATTACAATGATGTTATTGAAGGTAACAAAGCATTCTCAGATAGACCAGCAAGTTGGTTCCAAAGAACGACAATTAAAAATTGGTCACAAGAAGGAATTTACGACAATGAAAATGGTAACCCAATAAGTGGTCTTAACTATGATGGTTTAACAATTGTGGATACTCAACACTTTGAGTTCGGTAATGAAGATATTGCTTTTGATATGACTGATGAAATCAATGGTATATTAGACGGTACCATTACAGGTGTTTCAGGTTGGGGTGTTGCATTTGTTCCTGAAGTGGAAAACATCACAGGAATGACTGAGAACTATTCAGTTGGTTTCTTCTCACGTCACACACAAACATTCTACGAGCCTTACTTGGAAACAAATTATAACGATTTAATCCAAGATGATAGATACACATTCTATGAAGGTGTTTCTAACAAACTATATCTTTACGCTTACGTAAATGGTAATCCAATTACTTTAGACAACGACCCTGTTGTAGATATCATCGACGAGAATGATGATGTAATCTACACATTAACAGGTTGTAGTAGAACTAAGGGTGTTTATGAAATTACTGTTCCTGCAATTTCTTCAACTAATGTACCTTGTATGTATTACGATTACTGGAGAGAATTAAACTACAACGGTGAGTCAATCACATCTGTTGAAAACGAATTTGTACTTCTTAAGAACGAGGATTATTTCACGATAGGTACCAGAACTGAAGAACCATCTATCTATGGTTTTGATTTCAATGGTATCCTACAAAATGAAAAAATTCTTAATACTGACATTAGAAAAGTCAATGTAACCCTTAAAAAGGCTTACACCGCCAAAGAAGTACTTAAACATGTAGAATGTTTCTACAGAGTTTATGTTAGAGAAGGTAACATCGAGGTTCAGGTCCAAGATTGGACACAAATCAATAGAACCGCAGACGGTTACTTCTTCGTATTCGACACAACAGATAAGATACCAAATGAATATTTTATAGATATCAAGGTGAACACCGACAGGGAAGTTAATACTTATAAAAGAGAACTACAATTCCAAATCGTAAGTAAGAAATGAGAAAGATAAGAATCACAGAGGAACAACTCGAACAAATCGTTAGACGAGTTATAGACGAAAAGAAAAAGTCTAAGAAGAAAAAGAAGAAAGACACCACCCTATGTTCACGTGGTAAAAACGCAGCAAAGGCGAAATATGAGGTTTACCCCTCAGCTTACGCTAACGGATACGCTGTCCAAGTATGTAAAGGTAAGATGCCTGGTTTGGACGGTGAAAAAAGATGTTCAGGAAAGTATTGTTCGGGTAAGTAATTTTTCTTACCTTTGTATTTTGTAAATTATTTGTGTCATGTCATATACCTATTCAACCTATCAATTAAAGAAAGGAGATAAAGTACTAATGGAAGTTAGTGCAAGTTGTGTTGAGAGAGCTCAAGATTATTTCTATGAAGAAATGCCTGAAGCATATAGTTCAGACTATATGGTCACTCCAAAACCATTAAGTGTTACTCCTTCATTAAACTAACGAACGGATTACCCATTCGTAACCCTTTAGACCCCCATAAGATAGATAAGTCATGTTGTTCTTATCATTTTGGGGGTTTCTATTTTCTGTGATGTATGGTTTGTCACAAAAAGATTTGATTTCTTCTAATACTTCTCTTGGAACGTACTGATTTTCCAAAATCATATTGGCTATTTTTGTATCAACACCTGACTTTTTAATTCTATATAAGTTCTTCTTAACCGATTCTCTTACCACTTTTGGCACTCTAAACTTATTGAACCCTTCATCGATGGTAATTTTAAGGTCACCAGTACCTTTAATCACCCTGTGATACACCATCTTAGGTATGATATAAGTTTGTCCCTCTTGCAAGACCTGAGGTAGTTCCTCGTCCATTTGTAACATCCACCCATTGCTCTGTTCAACAAAAACCTTACGGTCACTTGTATCTCTGTGCCATACCAACTCCTCAGAGTCCACATTTTCAGTGAATACTCTCTTGAATTTATACTTACTGATATTTTCCTGTTCGTATACCATTACCAAAATCTTCCAGGTACATTCTTACCAAAATCTTTATGTGCTCTACACGCCCAATAACCTGCCTTAGTTTTGTCTTTCTTCTTCTCACATTGGTGTCTCGCAGCAAAACTCTTTCTTGCTTCAGGGTCATTCCATTTAGCAGTCATAACAGGGGAACCGTAACTTACCTTTTTGATTTTACCCGTTTTAGGATTACGGACATAAACATACCACTTCTTAGGACCACCACTCTTAGGGTCATTAAGTTTAACTTTCTTACCCTTATACTCCGCCTCCGATAAACCAAATATTTTTTTAGCCATAGGATTTAAGTCTGATGGTTTAATAAGTTTAGCAGGTATGGTTTCTGATTTAGACCTTAATGCTTTTTGTGCTCTATGGTTCCCATCTAATATCCATAGAATTTTACCATTTTCGTCCACCATAATTAAAATAGGATATTGAGATGAGACATCCACTTGAGAAATTCGTTCAATTTCCTCAGGATTATTATCCCAATTTAGGACAATATCGACCAATTTTTCAGTTGGAAAGTTAATAATTTTAATGTCTTTTGTAAGTTCTAAAATATCTTGAAGAGTAATTCTATCTTCGTCTCTTGACCAAGATGTTTCTGCCCCTTGCTCATTTACCAATGGGAAATCTAACGGTAATCTCTCACCTTCATAGATAAAGAACTTACCCAAATCACTATCCAACAACTCATTGTCCAATTCGTTCTCGTAAAGTCCTTTTTTTCTCAACTTCCTTGCTTCATTAATAACATCAAAGTATTTCGGTGAACCTGTTCTAAACACATTCTCACTCAATGGTATGTTATTATCAATATGGTATTGTAAATCTTCAGAAATAGTTTTTTTCACTTGAATAAATTCCTGTAACACATTCTGAATCAAATTAGGGTCGATAGACTCTTTTTTGTAGTTTTTTACTTTGATACGTGTCGGCTTTTGACCTTTACCTGTCTGAGTATCTTTCTTTTCCTTTTCTCTTTTTCTACGACATGCTGAGTCTTTTTCTGATTGTGACATCTTTCCTGCAACACCAGCTCCTCTACATACAGGGTATCCACCCTCATCGGCATCTTTTCTTCCACAAGGAGGGTGACCCCCACCTTTCTTCTTCTTACATATATTAACCCACGGACCCTTAGGTTGAGATGAACCTTTCTTTTTCTTCTTCTTTCCGAACCAAACCGCTAAATCCTCACTTAAAATGTATTTACTCATAACTTGACAATCGTATACTTTTGATATACATTTAATAAATATTCAGAAATAGATAAACAAAACAATATTTCCAAAAATGGCAAAAACTAAAAAAACCGAAGAAACTAAAGTCACTGAAGAAACAGTAGACCAAGTAACACAAGAAGAAACAACACAAGAAGAAGGTCCTCAACCAATTGGACAGTTGTTTAACACAATCAACTACAACAACATGGATGACCTTAATAGTTTCATCTCTAACATGACCCCTGACCAAGGATTATATATCTTGGTTCAAGCAACACGAGCAGCACAAACAAGAGGTGCTTATGGAATGGAAGAAACTGAAACATTATCAAAAGCAATTAGAACATTGACTAATCCTTCTAGTCAGCCTCAGGAAGCTACTGGCGAACCTGAAGTAAAAACGGAGGAATAATTTTTAGTTTAGTTGGGAATGGGGGGTTTTTACTCCCCATTTTTATGCTCTAAAAAATTTTGCCTAAAAATTACTGACATGGACAAAAAAGAAATGAATTCACGTATAATTGAAATTGAAATGATTATACGTAGAGCTATGGCTAAAGGTCACCATCCTTCTGACGGTGACGAATTTCAACCCCTTAGAGTAGAAAGGGATATTCTAAAAATGATAGTCTCTCAGGACTATAGACCAAAACCGTGGAAATAAAAAAGGGGACCGAATGGTCCCCTTCTTGTATCATATAAGATATTGATTATCTCAATTCTCTTAAGTCGAAAGTTCTAACACCATCAACTGTAATCTTACCGTAGAAACGGTTGTTCACCATTTTCTTAGCGTATCTAGTCATGATACCTTTGATTGGTGTGAAGTTGAATGGGTTATACATTGTAGGTGTCAACTGTAATGGTACGTATGGTGCGTAAACGTAACCTGTATCCAATAAAGAAGAACCTTTGTGACCTAACAATACAGTGTTTGGTGGGAAGTAAGGGTCACGGTAAACTTGATATCTACCTGATAACGTACCTACTCTCTCAATACCCATGTTGTATTGGTCTTGGTCTGGTGCTGCGTTTGATACGTGGAAGTATTCCAAGTCATCAAAGATTGCAGAAATTTCAGAAGAAACTACAATCCAGTTAGCACCACCTCTAAGAGTTGATTTGTGAATTTGAGCTGAGATTTGGTTAATCGCAGTAATCAACGTTTGGTTCCAGTCTTTTTGGTTGTAGTTAACTGAACCGTTAGATACTCTCTTCCATCCGTTGTAGTCCCATCTTAGTGACCATGCTGCACCTTTTCTCAAGTCTCTTAAGATTTCACGGTCGATTTCCGCTGCCACTTGCTCAGACAATAAAGCTGTCAATTCAGCTTCAGCGTCGATGTTGTGGAATGCAGAAACGTCTTGTGCAAGTTCTGGAGACCATTGTGCTCTTAATTTTCTTTCTGTTACAGAAACAGTAACTGCTTCAAGGTCGAAAGATACCTCACCGATTTTATCTTCGAATTCTAAAGTTTCGTATCTTCTCCATGATGCTGTGAATGTAGCACCTGAAGCAACTGTAGTACCTGTGTAACCGTCTAATGACGTAGAGCCGATAGCTGCTGGAGTTGATAGGTCTAACTCTAAGTAGATGATACCGTTAGCATCACAGATGTCGTCATACTTACCACCTGGACCTGAACCTGGGAATGGTGCTGCTACTTCTTCACCATACTGTACGATACCTTTACCATATTTCTGAGTTACTACTCTGAAGTTATAGTAAACATCATCAGTTGTATCAAAGTAAGTTTCCAATGAAGCCAAGAAGTCTTCATTATCCATTTCCTGACCATCAGGACCGATTAATTTACCAGCACCTGCGTTAGAGAAACCTGACAATGCGAACAACAAGCTTCTTACATTAGCAGAAGCGCCACCCAATACGTCATCCAAAGTAGTTGCTACCAATGCACCTGCATCCCATTTAACTGGAACCAATGTGTCAGTCAATGCTGTGTAAGCACCTTTTGAGTAGTCAAACAAACCTGCTGGGTCTGAATTTGGAGTTTCTCCTTCGTAGAAACGGTCGTACAAGTTCTTACCACTACCGTAGTTTGAATCTGAAGTAGATGGACCGTTAGGTGCACCGAATGGTGCTACGTGTGTACCATCAGAGTTTCTGTTTTGGATTTTAGGTACGAAGTAGAACAATTTACCGATTGGTAAGTTCATAGCTTGTACAGATACGATATCGTTAGCCAATAATTTAGAGAATACTCTTCTAACGATAGGAAAGACTACAGTTTCGAATGAACCTGAGTCAGAAGCGTTTGCTGCTTCGTTGATTAAGTGAGACGCTTGGTTTTCGTATAATTGTGCCACGTTTTCTTTCAAGTGACCTTTCAATCCATCCAAGAAACCTAATTTGTCCCATTTGTTGATTGTGTCTTCTTTGATAACTTTCAAGTGCTTAAGACCGATGTTACCAACAAGACCTGATTCTAATAATGCTCCCATTTTTAGTAATTTTTAAGTTTTATTTTATTTTATTATTTTTGACATCAAATCCTTCATTCTCATGAATTGTGGATTCTCATATGTCTTAGATTCGATAAGATTTGCTGATGAACCTTTAGATGGAGTCTTACTTACTTTCTCAGTCATAGATTCTGAGATTGTGTTAGCTTCCTTGCTTTCGAATTCTTCTTTCAAAGTCTTATACAAACCTTTTGATTCTTTCAATGTTTCTACTGAATCGAATCTTCTGAGGATATTGATTTTCTCTTGCTTAGTGGTAGTGTTCTCTGTGAACAAACGTGTAGCGTAAGCCAAGTTAGAATTGAATACTGCAACCTCGTTCAACTTCTCTTTGAAGATGTTAAGTGCCTTACGGTACTCTTCATTCTTTTCTCTAAGTTGTTGTAACTCTTTTTCTGTACCTTCACCCAAACGAGCTTTGTTTGGTACTGAATGAGGTCTTGGTAAACCTTTAGATTTGTCAGAAGACGCTTTCTGTCCAGCAGCGTGACTTCTCACCATACCTTCAACAGCTTCACCTTCAGACTTCTCTTCACGGTCTTTAATGTCATCTTCTAAATCTTCAATATGATATTCATCATTCTTGATATCAGCTTCATTGTCAGACATTTCTTTCATTTCAGATTCAAATGCTCCGTACTTACCGTCTTCTTCCTCGTGACCATCCACATCTTTTCTGTGGTATTCGTCACCTTTGTTCATACCGTACTTACCTTCAGCCATTTCCTCTTCTTTATACTCTTCGTCCATATCGTCTTCTTCAGATACTTCGATTTCGTAAACAACTTCATCCATATCTTCTTCAGATACTTCCTCAGCCATTTCTTCCTCTTTCTCTTCTGATTCCATTTGGATTTTGTATTCAACGTCAGCTTCTTCGTCTTTGAGTACAACATCGTCACCATCTTGAGAGATGATAATTCCGTCTTCTTCACCCATAGCTTTGAAAACCTTTAAGATTTCCTCGTCAGATGCTCCTGTTAAATCAAGAGGTAAAAGAACTTCTTCTTCATCATCAACTTCCAACTCATCACCAGGTAAGTCCATCATCAACATATCTTCTACGTCTTCCATGTCCATCTCCTCGCCTTCGTCTTCCATTTCTGAATCTTCATCAGATTCCATGTCCATATCAATGTCCATTTCCTCTTCTCCGTCTTCCATGTCAAGTTCCATTTCTTGTTCAGCCATTTCTGACCCTTCTTCCATTTTTGAACTTTCTTCCATGTCGACCATTTCAATCTCCTCTTCCTCAGAGAGCGATTCTTTTACTAATTCACTGATTTCTTCCTTCATTGTAGAAGCAAGTATTCCTTTTGCATTTTCCGTTACGGCTTCTTCCAAATTTTTCATTTGAAGTAGTGCCTCTTCAACTAATGATTTTTTAGTTTCGTTCGCCATTTTTTACTTTTTGCGCAAATGTTTATTTATTCGTATACTATAAATATTACGAAAACACAAAAAATATCATTTTTGAAATATTAGGGCACAAAAAAATCGGAAGTCACCCTCCGATTCTTAAATTTTTTGGTTTGGTTTTTGTTATTCGTAAACCTCGTCGATTTTACTTTCAGCACATGCGGTGATTCTCCAATCATGTGGGAAACCCTCGAATTTCTTAGTGACTTTAGATTCAACTTCTGTTACGTTGTATCCTTTTACAAGTTTCTCTTCTCTGATTTTTTTAATCTTTCCTGAATTCTCGTCAGGTAGGTCATACTGAATTTTTGCTACGAAATATTTCTCATCCATGGTTATAAAATTTTTAATTACCTAAATAATCGGATAATCTTCTCATTAAGTCAATAGATGCACCCATTCCACCATCAATTCTTGCTTCAGGTTCAGGTCTTTTTTCCTCTTCTAAGTTTTCTTCGTACTTACCCTTATCGTCCTTATTAAGGAAAAGGTATGCACCTGGAGTAGATGGAGACGATACAAGGTCAAAACAAATAAGTTCAAAATCTTCCTGTACTTCGTTTCTTTCACCCTTCTTAGCTAATGAACCTACACCACGAGAAGATACACCCATAGTAACACCTTGTCTCATTAAGTTTGCGGCTTGGTCACCAGGACACGAAACAACACCACTATCATGGAAACCTGGTGAAGTTAATAATTTTAACTTACCCATTAATGTATTACCTTCCCACCACATATCAGTGATAAGATGTGATACACGGTCCAAATCAATCAATGATGATTCAGGGTGGTTCAACTCAGAAATGGATAAACCTTTATTGATAGCCCCTTGATATCTTTCGGCTTCTCTTCTTAATATTTTTTCAGGGTAGACACGACCGTTTCTGTTTGGTGTATCGAATTTTTGTAATACAGCATAAAACTCAAATGGTTTCGAGTGGTCCAACTGACCATACGATTCTTTGATAACTTCAGCATTACGGCTATCGTGTGGGTTTACATATCCTGCATCCCATTCAATCAATATTCCCTTCCCTGTATCTTGTGGTCCTAAAACTCTCATATGAATAAATCTTTATTATAAATACTTAGAAATGGGGATTATTCTATAATGATGTCCCACTCACTTATTTCTACACCAATATACTTTGTATATTTTTTATTCATCACTTCAGCAACTTTGTTATTGATAACATAACCTAATGGTAAATCTTCTCCTGAATAAACGTCTTTGAGGGCCCAAGTCGATGCGAAACCAGTCACGTCTTGTTCACCATCATAAGTATATAAAATCTTATCAATCATGACCCTGACAGAAATGTCATTATCTTCCATATCACCTTCTAACATTACATTTCTAAAAGTCACTACAGTAAAATCCTCATTTACCGTGAAATCAGACGGGTTAATAATATTGTTAAGGTCATCAATGGCGGTGTTAGCCTCACTGATGACCTTTCTTAATTTTTGTAGTTGTGATTCTGTAATTTTGATTTTCACGAAAAAGGTCTTTAAGATAAATATTCTTTCTTTTTCGTTTTGGTCTTAGACAACGTAAAATAATCTGAAGACATCAATTCATCTGAATAGATTGATTTACATATTTTCTTTACACGGTCCCTCAAAATAATTGATTTGAAATCCATGTGTTCTTTTACAAATAATGTAACCTCTAAATTCATGAAAGATTTTTTACCCATTTGAATACCACTCGTTCTTAAGTCTAAATCTACAATATTATGTGTTTCAAAAATTAATGGGTCAACACACTCTAATAAGTTATGTTTAATGTTGCGATTTAAGTTTCCGTTTATTCTGTTCCAATTGTCACTTTCAACAGTTGGTTCAATCCATGATTGAATTGAAATATAAATTGATTTTAAGTTTTGTGCATCTACAGTTCCATAACTACACTTAGCGTTTTCGAAAATATTTAATTTCGAACTTTTACCTTTTTTCATATATTCTTCATATATCTTCACGTTTATTTGTTGATAAAAGTATAAGAAACTTTTCCTCCTCAGTCAAAATTTGACTTAAAAAAACTATTTATTATAATAGTCAAGTATGATAGTAGTAAAAGTAGATAACAAAAAAGGTGGTATTGAGAGAGCTCTCAAGAATTATAAGTATAAGGTCATAAAGACCAAACAACTTAATAATTTAAGGGATGGAAGATACTACGAGAAAAAAACCACAAAGAGAAGAAAGCAATTACAGAAAGCCAAGTATGTGGAAAAATTAAAGGGTTCAGAAGACTGAACCCTTTTTTTATTATAGACCTGAATGTAATTGTTTGAGTTTGTATAATGAAACTAAATCGTTTTTACTTTCATTAATTTTAGAAATTGTATTATTAACTTTTTCAGTTAATTCTGTATCAGTACTTTCAGTTAAAGTAGATTTAAGTTTACCAATAACTGATTCTTTTAATTCAGTCATTTCTTTAGTAATCTCCTCTTTAGTCATTGATAATAATCCTTTCAATTCCTCTTTCTCTGATTCACTAATATTTTCATATTCTTTGTTGAAAGTATTCGATGCAATTTTCAACATTGTAGACAATGGTAGATTTACTGATTCTTTGATTACGTCTTCAATCTTTGTTTCAGAAAGTGTTCTCTGAATCTTTAATTTTGATTCCACAACTGTCTCCAATTTAGTTAAAGATTTTTCGTAAATAACGTTATCAATATCTACGTAATTATTTTCAACAGATTCATCTAAAAGTTCATTAACCCACTTAGATAATTCTTCAATTTTTTCTTTGTTATTTGTGATGATATCATTTAACTTTTCAAACGACTCATTTACATATACCGAAGCAACTTCTTTAGATAAACCTTTTTGTGAACTTAATTCATCATAAAGGTAATAGGCTTCAGCCAAATTTTTGTCACCTAAGATTCTTTTTTTGAAACCCTGAAGGTTAGACTTAAAAGATTGTTTACCGTAAGTAGAAACTAACGTTCTTTCAATCTTTGATTTTATAGCACCGAACTTATTCATAATTGTTTTATTTATAAATATTACTATTTGAGTAACTGGTTCAACTTTTCTTCCATCTCACCTAATGACTCTCTACCTTTAGATAGGTCAATAGTTTCGTCTTGACCAAATAATGTCATATCTTCTAAGATTAAATCTAAGTCTTTATTTCTAACAAATCTTTCAGGAGCTAATTCAGGTTCACCACCAGTTTCAACTTCACCAGCAGGTTCACCACCTAAGTCTCCTCCTAAGTCTCCACCGAAATCTCCACCTCCTCCGAAGTCTCCACCACCACCGAAGTCGTCTCCTCCACCGAAGTCGTCTCCTCCTTCAGCATCAGCTTCACCTTCAGGTGCTGTACCTTTTTGACCATACAATTTGTCAAGATTGTCAAAGATACCAGTATTGATAATAACTTCTTGAGTTTTCTCCAATTCACCAGCAACCGCTCTTTCAATACGTTGTTGTTGTAAGTCAAGTTTGATTTCCTCATCAGAGAATCCAAGAATATGTTTCTTAGCCCATGATGATGAAACAGGTAAGATACCGTTTCCTGGGTCAGTAGTTGCATCACGATACAATTGAATCTTCTGTTGCCATTGTTCCACCTTCAACAAGTCAGCTTGTGATGATGGGTTAGTTAATGCCAATTGGAAGTTTTGTAATTCATCCTCAAAACCTAAGATATATAAGTGGATGATTGCAATCTTATTCAACTCCTGAATCATAGACCTTTGAATTCTATTGATAGTTCTCGCAAAACGGATATCCTGTAATGCTAAGTTCTTACCTTCACCAGTAACCTCTTCAAAACCTAAGAATGCTTTAGGAACACGAAGTGCCGTCAACAATTTCTTTTGGATGTATTCAATATCCGCAATCTCTGACAAGTTCTGCGCACCTGGTAAAGTATCAATAGGGTTCGGAGCGTTAGGGTCACGAACAGGAATAAAGTAATCTTGGTCTACGGCCATTTGGTTCATACGTAGGTCGACATTACCCGTTGAAGGGTCTGCGACCTGGTCACGTTTGAACTTGTTGGCAACTCGTTGTACATACGGTTCGACATCTTTATCATCCATATTACCCACGAATACTTTGAATACTCTTCTCTCAGGTGCTCTTGATGTTCTATAAATTAACATCGCATCTTCTGATAGAATAAGTTGTTTCCAAATTCTTCTGGCTTTCTCCAACATAGAAGTACCATAAGGAAGCTTACGGTCATCACCCAATAACCTAAAGTGAGCAATCTCCCACGTATTGAATTCCATGTCTTTTACTTTCCATTTGAATTTCAATACCTCTTCATTTGATTCACCACTTGGTTGTTGTACACCGTATTGACTTGGTGCCGACTTCATACCTCTTTCCAATCTTTCGATTTCAATATTTGGTAATTGTTGACCACCCATGATACCTTTTTCAGGGTCCAACTTCAAGTATACGAAGTTGTCACCATACTTAGCAGTGTTTCTTGTCCACATCGGTAAGTTGGTATCAATGTCCAATCTATTATTGAATAAATCAGTTAAGACTGATTTGATTCTTTTACTTTCTGAATATACCTGAAGGATGTAACCATCCTCATTTGCTGTTGTAGATTCCTCAGCATAGATATCGAGTGCTGCAGAAATCTCAGGAGTATATTCCATACTCTCATAATCGTAGAATGCTGCGAGTCTCGTTGGCTCGTAATAAACGGCTTGGGTATATAAGTTATTTTCTACCTTCTGCCATTGTTGACCAAGGTATAGAGTTTGTTGAGCTTGAAGTTTCTCTCTTTCGTACTCATTTTTGTCAGGTGTTTTAAGTAACTCCTTCTTATCAAATTTGTATACAGGCGGCTGTTGGTCCAATGTAGAATCGGGACCAAAAACTTTGGTTAATCTCTGCCATACAGTATAGTTATTCTCAGCCATTTCTTGTTTTTATATAAATAGTAGTAATTTCCTACAATAATTAAATCTTTTATTTTCTACCCCCGAATAACCATAAATAGTTTTCATAATCACTTTTTGACGCACCACCGTGATGAGGTCTACCATATGGGTCATTTCTCATCGCACTTAATGTAGGATTATAATCATTAACAGGATTCTTTATCGGAGTTTCTTGTACCATCCAACTATCAACCATTGCCTTTGTTTGTTCTGTTACCTTCTCCAATGATGAGAATGAATTTTCACCAACATATATTGCCATAGCCATTGCCATAATCAAGTCATCGTGTTGTCCTTTTAAGTGGTCAGGTCTACCATTTACATAAACGAACGTATTCAACTCATGTAATAATCTAGTTGAACGTACTCCGTAACCATGTCTCAATGCCTCTTCAAAAGCTGCAACAATCTGAACCCTTTTACTATTAAAGTTCAAACCTGGTATCTTCTCCATTGCTTTTGGATTATATTTCCACTTATCAGCGGCATTAACACCTTCAACATATAAGTTTTGGTAACCCATTTCTTGAAGTTTTCTTGCCGTAGATACTCCCATACCACCAGTGATATCAATAACCACAAATGCAGAATACATAGTGGCCCATTTGAATGCAATCTCAGCTGCAACATCAGGTGGTATCTTTCCTAAGTACTCCAATACCTGTTCTCTCTCATCAAAGTCGATAATACAGAAGGTAGTGAAATCCTCACTATCACCACGAGAAACGTCAATACCCATAATGTATTTATGTCCAGGTATTGGTTCTTTCCATTGCCACATTGCACCACCCATAAACTTATTCTCAGCATTACGGATTTCACGGTCTTTGATTTTTTCAATAGTTTCGTTAGGAATAACATTATCCCCTGAACCTAAGAAATTACATTCCAATTCCTGAGCAATCTTACGTCTATCAAACTTAAGTTTTTTAGCCATTGCTTCAAACCACAATGAATAGGGTTTATATCCCTCATCAAACTTTTTAGTTATCTCATCAAAATCTCTTTCTCTTGGGTCAATATCTGAATAATCAATAATAACCTCTTCATCATTATAGTCTTCACGGTTCAACATGTAATGAACAATGTCGGTACATTTAATTAGTTGTAGTGTTTTGGCATAACGAGGGTCACGGTACCAATACATATCGGTAATCTTGAAGTCGTTCATCCCTCTTAATGATTGGTCATATATTGAATAATAGATTGGGTCAAAACCGTTAGGTGTTGAAATAACGATTACCTTACCACCCGTAGACAATGAAGCCATACACGCAGACCAGAAGTCATCATCGGCATCGATAAATGCTGCCTCATCAAATATTAGGATTGTTGGGGTATAACCACGCAAGGCATCCTTTGATGTTGCAACGGCTTTCACCTCACAACCATTCGTTAACTTAAAGTGTCTTTGTGAATTCTTATCTGCAGAGAACTTAACACCTAACCACTCAGGCCATTGGTCAAGGAATGCCCTAATCTTATTCGCAAATTCCATGGATGTATCCAATTTATTTGCAATGATTAGAATCTTTTCAGGTTTACTCTTTTTAGCCGTAACCAACTTTTTAGATGACCACGCAGCGGTTACCGTAGATACACCCGCCTGTCTATACTTAATAGCGATATTCTCCTCAAAGTTATCGTAGTCGTATATCAACCTGTCTTGGTCAGGGAATAATTCTAAAGGAACGTAACGTGATTGTGTATTGTCGTAGGTTTGAAGATAGGTCTTAAGAGCATAGGAAGTATCTTTCACAATCTTTGCATACTCGACCAATACCTGTTCTCTACTTAAACCCATAAATCATAAAGTAAGATTTATTTATGATAAATCAATTCCGAGACCACCTAAGAAGTCTCTGAACTCATCATCATCTTCCTCGTCATCACTATCACCTAAAGCGTCTTCTAAGTCATACTGACGAAGTTCCTCAACGATTTCATCAACCATTCTCTTAACAATCTTCTGACCTTTTTCTGAGTCACCAATAATTTCTTTAGCCACCTCGAAGAACTCTTCTGTCGATAATGCTGAGAAACGTGAGAATAAATAATTCTGAATCTCTCTCATATCATCTTCATATAAATCTTCAGGATATGATGCGGTGAATCTTTCCCAAATAACAGGCCCTAATCTTAAATCCCAAATTTCATAAGGTAAGGTATCTTGTGATGCCATAACCATATCTGCGGCTTTAGGGTCGTCAGGTAAACCTTGTGTACCCAATACCTCGTACACACCTTTGATTAACTCGTGAAGTAAAACAGGAAAGAATAATCCTTTTGCTTTAATTGTAGGTGGGTCAGTAGTATCATCAACTTCTTCAGAACCCTGAACACCTTCACCCTCACCTGCCATCATCTGTGTCATTTCATCAGGTATAATCCAGTACATCAAATCTGCAATAGACATTAACACACCGTAAAGGTTAAGTAGTCGTGGGTCCAAACGGTCCAATTCTTCACGAACCAAGTTGAACATATAATGACCTTTCTTAGACGCTCCTTGAATTAAGGAGTTGATGAAACGTCTTTTTGCTTTCTCCATGTCAAACTTATCCATTGCATCCATAAATGCTTCGATGTCGTCCTCCATATCATCGGCATTCTCATCACCGAACATTTTCATAATATCCTCCTCATCAGGTTCTTCTGATGAAGGTCTCATTTTAGAAGTGTCAATCTGACCCATACCTGATAATAATTCTACATCGAATTGGAATGCTCCATCAGGAAGTGCCATTTCTTTCTTAACCAAATCAACGGCCAAGTTTTCAAGATACTCTTCGTTTTCGTTCTCGATTGATTTAACATCTTGAACTGCACGTTGCAACATCATTTGCAACTGCATCAAGGCATTTTGATTAGAGATGTCAGTAATACCTGTATATTGTTTTACCTTATCTACAACGTCCTTAAATCTTTTCGACGCCAATAACTCTTCAAATGATGATACAACACCATCACCATCCACATCGATATCCAAAGCGGGATTATCAGATAACGGAGTCTCACGACCTTGAATTTTTGCCTGAATATCAGGAGCCATTCTTTCTGGTCTATCTCCGTAGTCAATTGGTGCTTCATTAATCTTCTTGCTCATCTCTAAATTGTATATTTAATGTGTTAAACTTCAAAAAACTTGGTAATTCTTTTTTACCTGCCTTAGGTGCTGGTTTGTGTTTTGGTTTGTACGGAGTCTTTCTTTCTGGTTTTTCAATTGTACCAGGTTTAACTCTCGAAGGTGCAGTTTCTGTTTCACCCGCTTTTGGAGCCGGTTTATGTTTCGGCTTATAAGGTGTCTTCCTTTCAGGTTTAGTCCTTGTAGGTGTCTTTACAGGAGCTTCCTTCGTACCAGGTCCCTGTTCCAATAAATTCATTAAATCTTTCTTACTCATAGTCGTTGGTACGTATTTCTTCACCAAAGATACTATAGATTCTTCGATTTGTCTAATTTCATTTTGTTTTTTAACGTCTCTGACACATCTTTCATATTTTTCAGATTCACTCTTACTATATGACTCTCTTTCACGTCCTTCTAAACCTAATGAAGATGTACATATCGCCCATGGATTAACCTCTTCTTCTTCACCCATTTCTGAACGGTTATTATCTGAATCATCATCCATACCATCAGGAGCCATGTCTTTCTCATCATGAGGACCTTCTTGACCAGTATAATCTTGACGTGCCAAATCTTCCAACCCGTCTTCATTTTCTTCTTCACCAATCTTTTGAATGGTTTGGTCAATTGCTTGATTCAATTGTGATAATTCACCTTTTAATTGTTGAACATCTTGTACTTTATCAGACAAACTTTCTTGTTCACCAATTACGGCAGTATATAATGTATCAATTTGAGTTTCGTTCAACATCTTAAGTGTTTCGAACTTGATACCTTTGTTCAATAAACTTGCAACTTTCTTATTGTTCATGACTTGCAATATTTTTTTCGTAAGTTAATACGATGTCTCTCTCGTAAATTTTATCTTCCACTTCTTTGACTGTGTCACCATATCGGAAAACCAATCTAGTGTATTTGTCATCTACTACGGCTTCACTTTCACTGTCTTCCCAAGCTAAGGCTATCACACCTTCTGTCGCATCATAAACAGAGAAAAAATCTGAATTTTGGATTAAGTTTAACTCAATACCTGAGTTTCTTAAAACTCCAACCTTCTTTATAAAATGTATAAGGGGTGGAGTTGGGTTACCACCGGCTGGTTCTTTGTCCCAATCTTCACCCCATACATCGTCAACGTCACTAAAAATAAACTCGTAAATGTTATCCCCTTTATAATTGGGTCCGAGTTCGTTAACGTATACTAAATTCATAATAATTCACCCTTTTGAGAAACTTTAATCTGTTGACCGTCGTTCTCAAATACTAAATTACCTTTGTTTGTTTTTCCTAAAAACTTAATTGTTTTATTTTCTTTCAATAAGAAATCTGCAGTCAATTCTTGTTCTACTGTTTCACACATAGACTTCATTTCTTTTCTTACAGTTACCTTTTGAATTTTCTCAACTAAGAAGTTTTTGATGTTTTTTGATTCAGTCAATGTTTTTTCTTCGTCACTAACTACGAAGTACTTTGATAATACTTTGTCAATTTTAGATTCTGCAAAGATTTCATCCATTACTCTTTCACCTACTTCAGCTGATTCTTCCATTGGTTCTTCCATATCCATGTCCATATCTAAGTCCATGTCTAAGTCCAATTCTTCACCAGCATCAACATCTAAATCGGCTTCATCATCTACACCGTAGTCGATTTCGTCCTCTTCAAAGTTTTCTAAGATGTCCTCTTTATCTTCTTCACTTAATTTATCTAAATCAACTGCTGAGATAATAGAGTTCAATACATATTTGATATCTTCTGATGTTAAACCATCTTGTTGGTCAATAGTTCTTAATTTTTGACCTAATTTACCTGTTAGTTTTTGAATTTCTTTGATTGAGATTTCCTCTTCTTCTGCGGGAGTTTCAGCGTCTAAGTCTAAATCCATATCTAATTCTTCACCACCTTCATCGTCCATACCTAAATCCATGTCCAAATCAAGTTCCTCTTCACCACCTTCAGAACCCATGTCCAAATCTAAATCCATTTCTGGTTCAGGTGATGGTGCTTCAACTTCAGGTTTTGGTGTTTTCAAAACAAACTTCTTGTCTTGCTCACCGAATAGCTCTAAACCTTCTTCGTTTTCGTGTAGAGTGTTTAATTCTTTAGCCATTAGATTCAATTTCTTCAAGGCTTTAGAATAAGAAGAATGATAACGTCTGTTTTCGATTCTTTCAGCATAATCCATCTCAGATTCATTCAATCCTGTTTTGATGATGTATCCATTCTTTTCGTGAATAATACTATAATATTTACCATCTGCTAACTGTCTTGTATAGTCAACAGTCTCGTTCACATTCGAAGTCGAACGCTCTACTTCGTTGTAGCGAGCAATTTCCATGATGCGTCTTAGTTTTTCATCACCCTGTAATTTCTCACTTCCGATAGGTTTTAAGTCTCCCATTTTTATACTATTTTGTTTTTTTTCTGTTTAATTAAAAACTCCGTTTCCACCGAGTTTAACTGTACTACATTGTACCACTTCAGTCCCGTCGGCTTTACTATAAACTGCATGAACAGTTTCAGTTGAACCTGAGAAAGCTTTATATTCCGTTGCCGGGTTACATCCTTGTGCCATAATACATTTTTATATATAAATATACCCAAATATAGGATTTGTCATTTTTTCCTATATTTAGGTATTGTTATGAGTTAGTTTCTTGTTCTAAGGATAATCTTTTATCTACGAGTTCGTTTGTAAAGTCGAAGAGTTTTTGAATGTATCCATTTCTTCTTAAAAACTTAAAGACCAAATTTTCATAGGAATATTCACCCTCTCTTTCCAAACCACAACTTCTATATTTCTTAAGTTTGTCTTTGACTTTTTCTATTGTTTCTAATGCACTTTCTAACTCATCATCAGAAACATTCTCAATTACGGTATCAATGATTTCCATCCATTGATTGGCTTTATCTTCTAATTTATCTTCGTCTAATGTAACACTCTCAGGTGTTGGTTCGTTAATCCATTCGTCAAACATCACAGAATACACTCCCGTTGAAAAATGTGGTTCTGAGGAGTCCTGAACATATAATTCAACTTCATAACCTCTAACGGTAATATCGTGAGTAGAATTAAATAACGTCTTTTTTAATTTGAATAATTCTTTGTACAACTCTTTTTGTTCACCCGCCTCAGTGAAGTCATACATAATGTGTAAGTCAATGTCAGAGAACTCTGACCAGTTGTAGTTCGCCAATGAACCTGTCATTGTGATATCTGAAACAAAAATATCTAAACCTAAAAAATCGATAAATTCATTAGAGATTGCAAGAAGAGAGTTACGAACCTCATCTTTCATAACATAAGACCCATCTTCTAACGTATCCCAAATTTCAGAATTTAATTCATCCTGAACGTAAAAACTTGAAATAATTCTTGCATTTTGCTCCATAACATATAAATACAAAGAAAGTTTACTTTGTTATTTTTTTGTATTTGTACTTCTTAGATATCTCGGTATTGAAAAATTTACCTTGCGATTCAGCCAATCTGAATTTTGTATAAGTCTTGTGAGGTACCTCAACATATTCATACTCAGTACCATTCTTAAATGTTGCTACTAATGTTTTTTTGTCTAAGTCGTAAACGGTCTTCATAAGATTTGAAGATTCAATCTCGTTGATGATTTGTTTACCTACGATTTTTTCACTTTTGATTGCCATATTATAAAGGATATTTATCTTCTAACTTAGACAACTTTCTGGAAATGTAACTATCAAAATTCTTTTTGACATCATCATCCCACATACCGTGCTTTTCTAATTCGTCTCTTAAGTTTTGAATTTTCTGAATAAGATTGTCTCTCATCATAAACACCTCTAAAGGTGCCGATGAGATACTTGTTAAATCTTCTTGACTAAAACCCGCGTCACTAAGTGCCATTCTCATTTGAATGAACGCCTTTTCAATTGACTCTAAATCACCAAACTCCTTAATATAATCTAACCACGGTATTCTCATACCAATAAATATAAAAAAACCCCGATTTCTCGGGGTCTTTAATTTAGGACTGTAACTTTTTTATTTTATCCCTTAATTCAATTGCTTTCTCAAAGTCTTCCTTTTCAATAGATTTCTGAAGTTTCGACTTTAACTCTTGAATCTTCTCACTGTTTTCCTCCAATGATTTAATCTTATCACGAAGTTCTACAGCCTTCTCAAATTCTTGTTTCTCAACAGCATCTTGGAGCTCAGATTTTAAGGAATATAATTCATCTGTTGAGTTATCACCTGATTTGGTGGTGTAGGTAAAATAAAATCCGTTAGGTCCCACCTTGTAATAAGTTGGTTCAACGTTATCGAATAAAGATTCGAATTCTCTAAAAATTTCGTCAAAAATACTTTTTCTGTTAAACATAGTGTTCGTTTTAATTTTTTTATTATCTTTGTAACTCCATAAAGAAAAGTATGCCAAAACTGAAAAAGGAATGTATAACTGACATTCTGTCAGTTTTTTGAAAATTAACTGACAATTTTGGAAATGGTGTATTTTGTATTAGAAATTGTCTTATATTTGTAGAGTCAAAATAAAAAGAACAACTATGATTGAATCTGTAGACCCGAACGAAAGTTCAAAAGGAAAAAAGGAAAGAGGACCAAAATCAGGAACACCTGTTTTGGATAATTTCTCACGTGACCTTATCCGTTTAGCGGAACAAGGTAAGTTAGACCCTGTTGTGGGTCGTGACCGTGAGATTGACCGTATTGCTCAAATCCTTTCTCGTAGAAAGAAAAATAACCCCATCATCATTGGCGAACCTGGTTGTGGTAAGACTGCAATCGTTGAAGGATTGGCGATGAAAATTTACGAAGGTGATTGTCCTCGTAACCTTAGCGATAAACGTATCGTATCTTTAGATATGACATCTATTGTCGCAGGGACAAAGTATCGTGGACAGTTTGAGGAGCGTCTTAAGGTAATCTTGGACGAGTTGCATGATAACCCTGATATCATTGTGTTTATCGATGAGATTCACACCATCATCGGGGCTGGTAACTCATCAGGTTCATTGGACGCTTCCAACATCTTCAAACCAGCATTGGCACGTGGTGAACTACAATGTGTCGGTGCAACCACTCTCGATGAATATCGTGAGAACATTGAGAAAGACGGAGCATTGGAACGTCGTTTTCAAAAAGTAATGGTGGATGGTGCCACCCCTGAGGAGACCATGATTATCTTGGATAACCTAAAGTCTCGTTATGAAAAGCACCATAAAGTAAACTACTCGAAAGAGTCATTGGAGGCTTGTGTATATTTGGCTGACCGTTACATCACCGACCGTGAATTCCCTGATAAGGCAATTGACATCATGGATGAGGTGGGTGCTCGTAGTCAGATTTCTGTGAAACTTCCCGAAGAGATTGAGAAACTCAAAGAGAAGGCGAATCAGATTAAACAGGAAAAAATCAACGTGGTCAAGGCTCAGGATTATGAGAAGGCAGCACACTTACGAGACAAAGAGAAGAAAATCTTGAAAGAACTCGATAAGGTAAAGGCTGAATTCGAAAAGAAGCAAGACGAAGAACGTCAAGAAATCACTGAGGATATGGTATATGATGTAGTTTCAAACATGACTAAGATTCCTGTATCCAAATTGAACCAAAACGAAATGGAAGGTCTTTTGGATTTGGAAGGTAATCTGAACACATCAGTTATCGGACAAGAAGTGGCGGTCAAAAAGATTTCAAAAGCTATCCGCAGAAACCGTGTGGGGATTAAGGACCCCAACCGACCAATCGGTTCGTTTATCTTCTTGGGTTCAACAGGTGTGGGTAAAACTCACTTGGCGAAACAATTGGCAAAACAAATCTTCGGAGATGAAGAATCTCTCATCCGTGTGGATATGAGTGAATACCAAGAGAAGTACACCATGTCACGTCTCATCGGTTCCCCTCCAGGATATGTGGGTCACAACGAAGGTGGTCAACTTACCGAAGCAGTCAAAAACAAACCTTACTCAGTAGTATTGTTTGATGAGATTGAAAAAGCAAACAAGGACATCTTCTCATTATTACTACAGGTGTTGGACGATGGTCACCTCACGGACAGTTTCGGTCGTAAAATCAACTTTAAGAACTGTTTGATTATTATGACTTCAAACTTGGGTGTGAAGAAACTACAAGACTTCGGAGCGGGTGTCGGATTTGATACCTCAGCAAGAATGAGTGGTGATGAGGACCTGAAAAAGGCTCTCCTACAAAAAGAACTTAAAAACCACTTCACCCCTGAGTTCTTGAACCGTCTCGATGAAGTGATTGTCTTCAACCCTCTAAAAGAGAAAGAAGTACGTTCAATTGTGGATATCGAATTGGGTAAACTCACCAAACGTTTGGAGAAACTCGGTTACCACATCAACTTCACCGATGAAGTGAGAGATATGTTGGCTGACGTAGGTTTCGATGAGAAATACGGAGCACGTCCTATCAAACGAGCAATCCAAGAGAAAATCGAGGATTACATCTCAGAAGAGGTATTACGTCAAAAGATTAAAATCGGACGTGAATACCAAATGAAGATGAACGAAGAAGAAGTAACCATTGAGGAAGGGGTAAATTAATATCCCTTCCGATTTGGAAGTTAAGAAATTAGATACTATATTTGTATCAAATTAAAGGACACATGGACAACATTACATTAAATCGTTTCAAAGAACTCTTATCGGTTCCTTCAAAAACCTATCAAGAGGACAAGATGGTAGAATACCTTTCTTGGGTCTTAGATAGTATGGACGGGGTAGAATACTACACCGATGAGATGAACAACATCTACGCCACAAAACGTCAAGATGGCTTTAACGGTTACTTCCCAATGTTTGTGGCACATACGGATACTGTACATGCCATGGTCCCTGAAATTGTTGTTAAGGAACAAACACTTCCCAAACCACCTACCTTCGGACGGACATTCGATGATACACAATACGATGTCCTGAAAGCTTACACTCCTGACGGAAATCCAACGGGTATTGGTGGTGATGATAAGTGTGGCATCTTTATTTGTTTGGAATTACTCCGAGTACTGTCAAATGTAAAAGTAGGGTTTTTCGTCTCTGAGGAGACTGGTTGTATCGGGTCCAGCAAATGTGATGTCAAGTTCCTTAACAATGTAGGATATGTCGTTCAATACGATGCACCTGGTAACCATCTAATTACCGAGATATGCTCGGGAGTTCGCCTGTTTGAGGAAAACGGGGAATTCATCAACAGAGCACTACCTGTAATTAAGAAAACCATGGAAACGGATATGGAACAACAGTCACACCCTTTTACTGACGTGTCTCAGATTAAGAAGAAAAGTGACGTTTCTTGTATCAATCTTTCCTGTGGGTATTACCAAATGCATACCCCCAACGAATTCGTAGTGTTGGACGATGTGGAGAAGGCCATCAGAACAGGTATTAACTTGGTCAACGAGTTTGGGTATGAAAAGCAAGAGTTCGCCTACGAACCACCAGTATATTCTTACGGAGGTTTGTTTAATCTTGATGATGCCGAAGACGACTTGGGTGATTGGGATAATACTCTGTTCGATGGATTAGATGATGAGACTTATGAGTTGAATGACCACAAAGTAGTTGTTGAATGGGGTGGAGTTACCATTGAGAGTAATCACACTGGTGATGTCCTATACTTAGATGAGGACGACGCAGTTGAACTTTATAAAATATTAAGGGAAAACTTCTTACTCAAAGGGGTCGAATAACTGATAGTTATTCATCAAAGAAATAATAGAGGAAAGTTTCGACTTTCCTTTTTTTGTTTCAAAAGAATCTATATCGGAATTAAATCTACTAAGAGTAAATTTCACTTTATTCGTTTCTGGGTCCACACCATCAATCCTGATATTTGCATCTTCAGATGTTGGTATTGGAATATTCTTTCCAAATCTACCATACATTTCCTTCACTCTATTCATAACATTTAGGTACTGGTCGAAGTCTAAGAAGAAATCAGCATCATCCAATTTATCATATTCCTTTTCTAATATATTTGATAAATCATCATTGAAATAATGGTCAAACGTCTCACTGTCGAAATTGTTATAGATGACGTCGTATGGATAATCTATCGGGAATGAAACTCTATGTGGTATTACATTTTTCAACATATCAGTAAGATTCAAATCCTTTAGGTAATCCTCAGATTCAAATAATTCTAATAAATCTTTCAAATCAATATTATAGTTGTAAAAACAACTTTCAGAATTATTTTTATGGAAACCTATTTCAGACAATATATCACATAACTCTTCTGTAAATTCTTTCTGAGTACCTCTTTCCATGGCTTGGTTTTGTGCGATTGAGTACGTATCACTTAAATTACTCATAAAGTCATCACCCAATTTATCTACCATAAATTTGGCCAACTCTTTTTCACCATCCTGTTTAACACTATAGGTACCATCATTATCAACAATCAGGTTTGACACCTCAGGGTCATAAATTTCAATAATTTCTTTTAGTTTTTTCAAATGTTCGTTTGAGAAATAACTAAACACATAACCCTCAAGGAAATCATCATCAAAGTTATAGGGGTCGTATAGACTTAATTCAGAACCGTAAGGTGGGTCAATAATATCACTGATGAATCTAAGGTCACCTTCATCAACATCTTCCTCAAAAAACTTAAGGAATTCTTCAGGACCATCAAATTTGAGTTTTACTACAAACTTATCATCCCCTTCTTTTTCAATCTTAACCAAATGGTCACTTTGTATTCTACCTCTGACGTGGTCTATTTTACCTTCTTGTATACCTTTTAATGTTTCGTAATGTTTGTTTCCTTTAACCAACTTTCTGATTTGTTCTTGGATTGGTGAGAATCTATCTAACAATACATCTAAGCTTCTTACGGAGTCTTTCTGGTCATATACCTCCGTTGTACCGTTACTTCTTACAAATAAGGCCATCTTACCCCACGTGGAATCTTTCGATGTCTTATCAATGATATAAAATAGGTTTCCTTCTTCTGAATATTTGTCAAAATATCGGGTATCGTCTTTTGTCGTTGTACACCATTTGGTTCCAGCTCCATAGTAACACGAAGCACCGTGAGAATACGGTTGAACAATTAAGAACCTATTATCTTCATATATTCTATCAGACTCGCCCTTAACTTCCTTTTCTTTTTGGACCATGATTTGTCTCTGACGGACAGCGTTCATCACCGCTTGTAATCCCCAAATACTATATTTGTTAATGTCTTTAGGTGATGACTTAATCTTAGAAGCATCAACAAATGATGATGTTGAGGCTGCGTAGTCAATATCTTCTGGTTTGATTGCCGTGGCACTCTTATGGAAACTTTCAATAAGGTCAATGAATAAATTTACATTGTCAGCAACTGAGAACGTAATTGGGTCACCGAGACTAATCATTTGTTTAATCATCCACTCAGAATACTTTTTGGTTGCTGAAGGGTCACCGTCGATAAGTTTCTCCAACAACTCAGTGGCATCGGCAAAGGTAGGACTGTCCTTGTACTTATCTATAAGGTTCTCCTTTTTACCTTCGAGTAGTATGTTCTGAAATTTAATCATAAAAGTTAACTATAAATACTTGACAGTTTGGATAATTGATAAATAACCCTTATATTTGAAGTATAGATAAACAACATATGAAAAAGATAATCAACATAATTTTATTCACCCTACTTTCAACTCCCGTATTTTCACAAGGGTTTAATGACTCCATCATGAATCAGGTTTTGTTTGATGAAGTAATTGCGTACCATGAAAAACGAAACAACAAGGTTGAGGTTTATTTTAGTAAAGTAGGTGCGGAATTACACAGTAAGGGTTCTGTTGAATATATGAAAAATAATGGTTGTCGTCACAGACCTTCACACAGCTATCTTAATTCGTTACCCAAAAATGAAGTAATTATGATTCTAAATGATATTGGTGTTGATACTACTGAATATGATTATATTGGTAGGGGTGAAATACTGGCAAGAATATCAATAAGAGGTCAAACCACTTATCAAGACGTTGCAAAAAAAGCTATTAATGGATGGTTAAAATCAAAAGGTCACCAAGGAACCATCATGAATATTGGGATGTTTGGAGAACTTGAAATTTTAGGTATTAGTTCTAGTTATAATGAGAAAACGAGAAGTGTAGATATCGCCTTGACTCTATTCTCTGCACTTAAATAAAAAACCTCTCAATGAGAGGTTTTTTTATTAGTTTCGTGTAGTTTCTGTATATTTCGGTATATTAAAAGTAATTCTTCTGTTAGGTTGAGTATCTTTTGGTTTTGTTGGTTTTTCTTTTGACCATGCAGAACCAAATTTACTTGTCTCACCATGACCCTTACTTTTGATAGTCACATTAATACCTAAACTATTAAATATTTCTTGTAAATCCTCAGCAACTTTCTTAGCCCTTTCTTCAGATAGACATAAATTGTACTGACCTCTTGTTCCGTCACCATATCCTCTACATCCAGTGAATTTTCCTTGAACTTGTTCATTAGGGTCATTATCACGAGACGCATAACCATTTACTACTAAATTTTGTTTTTGTAAAAATTCTTTAAGTCCTCGCATACGTTTAAGTCCTTGACTTAAATCATTCTTAAACTTATTTAATATTTCTTGATAACCTGAAGGGTCAATCATATCGATAGTGTCAAACTTAAATACATCAACCAAGTCTAATTTAATCTTTTCAGTTGCAAATTCATCAGTATTAATTGTTTCACCTTCTGGTGATTGTGGTGGAAGAATATATACTTCACCTAACTTTATAGTTAAACCACCAAACTCAACCGCCAACATTATATTTTTATTTAAGCCAAATTTACCACCACCAGTCTTAAAAAAATCACCTAATGGCATTTCATTACCTCTCACATATGGTCGTTTACCTCTGCGATTTTTTTTTCTATTCCTAAATTGTGTTACGGCTATATCATTAGTAGACATAACACTAAGAGATAAGGGAACTGATAATGTATCCATTTGATTTTTGACATACTCATTATCATTATAAAACCTTTCTAAAACTTCATCACCATCCCAAATATCATTATAAAAAGTAGAAAGTGGTACTGAACCTACCGTGTACTTTTTACTTGGTATATTTTTTCTAAACCATGTAGGAAGATTATTAACAAGTCTATAATAATTTATTGGTACATTGATATTTGCAATTGTTAATATCATAGGATTATTATATGGGTCTTCATTATTTTTAGACTCAATCACTACATTAAAACTATTTAAGATATCACCCTGTTTTTCTATCATGACAGATTCAATTTTATCATTAAGTTTGTCCAGTAAGACACTCTCAGTTTGTTCAGACAAAACTTTCTGAACCAGTTTCTCTATATCGGCTTCCGTTAAACGAATGGTTTTCTTTCCCATAATTAAAAATCTTTTTCTATAAATATATTGTCAGAATAAAAAAAGTATTTATATTTGTAGTCAGAAAGAAAGGTTCTTTGAAAATATGGGGGTGAATTGGAATCGATTGGCGTAGATAGTCATACGGGGCACGTAGTGAGATGTTATCTATCACTTTAATCTATGGTGACACTTTTTTTAACTGGCGAAACAATCGCAAAACTTCAGGCTGTAGGTCTTCTACGCACTGAAGAAGTAACTGTAGCGTAAGACGCAACAGTGAAACGGGTCGGTGGACATATAACCTTTGAACAGAAGTCTGTATACGGGAGTCACAGGTCAGAGCTCTCTTAAATAACTCTGAGACCAGGTTGTTTATTGGTTTGTTTCCCACACACATCAAACCATTTATTTCGGAATGTTGAGAACCAACATTGACCTAAACGTGTAGTCCTTTATGGGTGATGCGAGCAAGACTCGGGTTCGACTCCCGACACCTCCACCAAAGCTAAGGTCCAATAGAGTAATTCTATTGGACTTTTGTTTTTTATAGACTATATGTTATAACAAAACATTTTTATTATGAGTCACGTAGGAAAACAATTCCCAAATATCACAGTCAACGCCATCGATGAGATGGGTGATACGTTCAAGTTGAATGTCGTTGAAAAAGCAAAATCAGAATCTAAGAAAGTCTTATTATTCTGGTACCCTAAAGATTTCACTTTTGTATGTCCAACTGAAATCCATGCCTTCCAAGAAAAATTACAGGACTTTGCTGACCGTAACACAATCGTCATCGGAGCATCTTGTGATACCGCAGAAGTACACTTCGCATGGTTGAACACAGAAAAAGACAACGGTGGTATCGAAGGAGTAACATTCCCATTAATCGCTGACACCACTCGTGAACTATCAAACAGATTAGGTATCTTAGACCTAACAGAAACTTTTGATGTAAACAACGGTGGTATCAAAGTAGAAGGTGATAACGTTACTTACCGAGCAACTTACCTAATTGATGAGGAAGGTAAAGTATTCCATGAATCAGTAAACGATATGCCGTTAGGTAGAAACGTGGATGAATACATTCGTCTTATCGACGCTTACTCTCATGTTCAAAAACACGGTGAGGTATGTCCAGCAAACTGGGAAGAAGGTAAAGAAGCAATGTCAGCAACTCGTGAAGGAGTATCAACGTACTTAAGTAACAATTAAGATGATTGAGTTAAAAGAAGACAACTTAGGAGATATTCTTTCTGATAACTCCAAAGTAATGGTCCAATACGGAGCTGGTTGGTGTGGTAACTGTCGATTGACAAAACCTAAGTTCAAAAGAATGTCCACAGAAAATGAAGATATCCAATTCGTTTATGTGGATGCTGAGAAACTACCAGGTTCACGTCAGTTCGCAGATGTATCCAACCTACCAACATTCGCAGGATTTGTGGATGGCAAATTGGTGAAACAATCTCAGGGTAATAAAATTGAAGTTATACAAGACGTATTAAATGAAGTTACCAATAATTAAAACGATTGTAGAATCAGGTGAATTTGATGAAGATTACTTAGACGAAACGATTGAGGTTCTTCTTTGTATCTCAGAAGCAAGAGGACTCAAAGATGAAGAAATGGAAGTCATCGGAGAGCTCATCTCAAATATCTCAGGAGCGCAAGAGGTGATGAAAGAGATAAAAGACGGTACCCCACAACGTGATGCCCTGAATGGGTTTATGAAACGAGTGATGGGTGCAATAAATTAAAAAAGGGGACGTAATGTCCCCTTCTTTTTTCCTTGTGTTAAACAATTAGACTGCGTCCCAACGGTATGAATCACCGTCCTCAACCAACTTGTGTGACTCACCAAAGTAACCTTCTGGAAGAGATACTTCTTTGTTCGATAAATCAACTACTTCATAATCTGGTGAAGCCCATGATGGTTCTGTACCTGAAAATTCTTGAGCACCTACTGATGTCAATCCACCTTCATTAATTGTTAATTGTCCTGAGCTAGTTACGAAAACCACAACTTTATCAGCACTTCTTCTACATACAAACATTTCGAAATTATTTTTTATATAGTTTATTCCTTAATAAATAGTTGTGTAATTAGTAAAGAAACCTTATCTTTGTATTGTTAATAAGAAACATAAACCCACCATCATGACAGTAACAGGAATCAACATCGAAGAAAAAGTAAGAAACTACGAAGGAACAAACACCTTTATTATGAACCTCAAACCAGGATTGGCAAAATGGGGTCGTCTAACACCAAAGCAAAAATCATTCGCTGAGAAGATTATTATGAACGAAGTACGTCAATCAGATGTGAACGTAGAAGAACTACCTGAAAACATCAAAAACATTGTTAACTACGATGGTGAGTTGAAATTCGTAAAAGATATCCAATCAAAGTACAACAAGTACCGTCGTCTAACTAAGAAGCAAGTAACTGCGGCCAACAACGCAATCTCACGTGAGAAGGCTAAGAAGTCTCAAAAAGACCTCAACATTGACTTGGTTGGAAACACCATCAAATTGGGTCGCAACATCGCAATGGACATCAAAGAAGAATACGAATTAGACTTCCACCCAATCTTAGTTGACGTAACCAAAGTCATCACCGTCTCTGAGAAGGCTATGAGGTTGGAGGCAAAACTCACAAAAGAGAACGGTGGTATCTGTCGTTGTTGTGGACGTACCCTCACCGATGATATGTCTCAACTGACAGGTGTAGGTCCTGTATGTGCTAAGTACGTAGGTGTTCCACATCCAGCGTCTCGCAAAGACATCCCTCAGTTCAAACAACAAATGGCTGAACGTATCGATGAGGTCGGAGCTTTCGAGTTTTGGATTCCGAAACGTCAAATCAAAGAATGGAACGGTCACGCAGCGGTATTGTTGAAACTCTAATCTAAAACGGGGGAGGAAACTCCCCCTCTTATTATGAAAAATATATTCTTACTTATTCTACTTCCCTTCACTTTGTTGTCCCAATCATATAACCACGCAGACACATTAGGTGATTACAACGGTTACCGTTATTTTGCATCAAAAGAAAGATTTAGTTTTTGGGATGCTGAACAACACATTCAAAGTGTGGACAGTAACCTACATCTATTATCCATTCATAGTGAAGATGAAAACCTATTTGTTTATGACCGTATAAACCTACTTCACTACAATGATAATATCCAACCGTTCTATTGGTTGGGTGGTCACGATGAAACCGAAGAGGGGAATTGGGTTTGGTTGGACGGAACTCAATGGGATTATGATGACTGGGAGACCGATACCTCACAAATCACAAATGGACCCGAACCCAACAACTTAGGACAAAATGAACATTACCTTATGGGTAACTATTATTTGGACGGTAGTTGGAATGACGCAACAAATAATTCTACGGACGACCCATTCTATTATGTCTTTAAGGTTGAAATTATTGAGGTACAGGATACCGTAACTCAAGATACGACCTCACAAGATACTACAAAAGTTGTGGATATCCAAATAGAAAATAAGATTTTTCCAACCTACCAAAGAGTGGAACTGTCAAAGGTGGTCTTTGAAACTTCATGGGAGAATCAAACACAATTCTACCTTCACGATTCAGGTGGTCGATTGGTACACAATACTGTGTTCGATACAGAGCAACGTAATGTATTGAAACTCCCCCTACTATCTGCAGGTATCTACTATGGTGTAATGAAAAATGATGGGGAGTTATTTAGATTCAAGATTCTTCTCACGAAGTAAATCATCTTCGGTAGGTTCAGTAAGTGAATTACCTGCGTCTTGAAATCTAGTTTGTGTAACATAATCAATATTGGTGGCAATTGCCGATATATTTGAAATGTACATGGACCTCATATCTTTCCTTGGGTGTGTCGCCATAACCGCAGCAAAAAACTCGTCAGAAACAACTATATTCTTTTTCAAAGTAGGTAAATGTTGTTCTACGAGTTTTTTTATACCCTTAGTATTCAATATATAACAGTGAGTGTTATAGAAATAAGTGGGTCTAACAAAGTTTTTTAACCCAACTCTTATAGGTTCACCAATAACAGGAAATATCCTATGTAATGAGTTGTGAGCAACTAAACACATATCCCATTCATAAACCTGTAACTCATCGAAGATATTCCAATCCAAACGATTCATAGGTAAGAAATCGTCCTCCAATATCATCACATGTTTGTGACCATTATGATAAGCATCCTCCCAACATAATGTGTGCGAAATCATCCCACCAGCTTCACCATAGGTGGTGTGTCTATTCCAAAAGTCATACGCAAATTCCTCTTCAGGAATTTTCCAACCGTCATATAACTTATACTCCAAACCGTCCTCTTCAATCAGTCGTTTACCCACAAACCCTTCAATCACCTTTATCGGCGTTCCATAAGGTAAGGGTATCTGTCTTGCCCTGTCAATAAGTTCTTGAACGTATTCGGGACGGTGGTCTATAGAAATGATATAAACCTGGTCTATTTTCATCTAAAAAGCTTTTGATTAAAAATAGGGACTATAATAAAATAATAAACCCACCATAGGTGGGTTCATAAATTATATCGTTGGTTAGATTATAAGGAAGCTAACATATCCAACAACTCTTGTTGTGGGAACATATCAAACTTATCTTTACGTGTGTTTGTGTGTGTCCAAACACCTTTTACTTTACCATAATACGCATCTTCATTAAATTCAAATGCTGCTGCACCTTTTTCTTTAACCAACGCTGGAAGACCTGCTCTGATATCAATACCATCTCTTTCTCCCATCCAACGAATCCATTTATCCAATGCTTCGATTTGGTCATCAGAATACTTATGCCACGTTTTGAAACCTCTGAATGGTTCTGCCAATTCTACCAATTGTGAATCAACCACTTTAGTACCAGCATATGTTTTACCGTCTTTAATCCATCCGAAGTTACAAACCTCAATACCTACAGAGTGAGTGTGCATGTGTTGTGAACCGTTTTTACCTAAGTGCCAACCGTAAGCACCTTCAGGGAAGGCTTGTACCATTACACCATCATATTCGTCACTATTACCCTTTACTGAAGGACCACCCAATACGAACTCTGTTGCAACAGCACCTCTACTGTCTCTACCCCATTGGTCGATACAGTTATATGGGTTGTGCCATCCCGCAGTGTGGTGTAAGAAAATATACTCTTTATTTGTAGGACCTGATTTATATTCTCCTTCAGGTAAGAAGTGTCTGTTTACGATGAGACCATTCGACGTTTCATAAGTCTTCTCTGAATCATCAGTAGTAGCAAGACCCATAGCGTCCCAAGTGGCAGAACCCACAAGACCATCAGCAACCAAACCATTAGCGGCTTGCCATTCTTTAACTGCAGCTTCAGTTCCTTTACCAAAGATACCGTCCGCATCCGCCCCCAAAAACTCTTGGAGGTCTTTAACTTGTTTTCCTCTTGAACCAACTTTTAATAACATTTTTTTGAATTTTTATTGTTGAGTTTATTTATTGATAAATATACCTTTGATTCATAAGGACATTATGTTTATATTTGTGAGCACATATTAGGTAAACTATGGATAAGGTATTGGTATTGAATTCTGACTTTACACCATTGAATGTAACCTCACTTCGTCGTGGGTTCATTTTGGTACAAAAAGGAAGGGCAGAAGTATTACAAAAAGGAGAAGATATAATAACATCAGTGGGTAACTTTGTGAGACCTTTGGTAATACGATTAAAACAATATATTCGTTATAGACCATCAAGTATTGGTGTGACTCGTCGTAGGTTATTCAAACGTGACGACTACTCATGTCTTTACTGTGGGTCTAATAAGAATCTTACCGTAGACCACGTCATCCCAAAATCTAAAGGGGGGAGTAATCAATGGGAAAACCTCGCAACATCTTGCCATAGATGTAATTCAAACAAAGGTGATAATACACCTGAAGAAGCTGGAATGAAATTAAGGTACAAACCATACGCACCAGAATTATTCTCAAAGATTGTGGATGACTATGTGGAAGACCTATGGAATGGATTTAAGGGTGAATTTTTCACATAAAAAAAAGGTGTCCTCACGAACACCTTCCTTAGATAAACTCACCTCCCTTTCCTTTTGGTTTGTTTATGAAACGATATTATCTCTAATATCTTTCATCTTCAGTTCCATTTTTGAGTTGATGTCACCCATCAATGGATTTAACATGTCAACAAACATGTCCTCTAATTCTTTTTCATTATTTGGGTCCTGAGCTAGTTTTGCTACTTTGCTTTTCATAAACTCAGGTAATGTTTCTAAATAATCTGTCGAGAAATCTTCACTATAAACCTCGGCTAATTTTGAAGCTAAGAATCTTGGTTCAGTAAATAACTTAGGTACATCATCAATATCAGTATCACCGATAGCCTTCTCTAATACCTTTTGTTCAAATTCACTAATACTTAATTTATTCATTAAGAACTCAGTAAGTTTCTTTTTAACCGTCTCCATAAATTGTGGACCGTCATCTTGAAACATTTGATTCAATACTGAAACTAAATTCTCATTGATTAGTGATGAATCAAACTTTTGATTTTTCATGTATTTGATTTCAGATACCAATTCAGGTACGTCATTACTATTCAATAATCTTAAATTAATGATTGAAGATTGTTTTGACTTAATCTCACTGTTCTTCTTAATTTCCTGAATATGTTTTTTTAAGTTCTTCATATTACTTTAATTGAATAACATTATCATCGTTACCTACGGTACCGTTATTGTAGTTAATCATGAAACGACCTGAATCTGGGTCTTGTCCCCATCTACTACTACCTATTTCATCTAACTTATCACCAATTTTTGCGAAGTCTAAACGACCACCAAATTTGTGTTGTCTTCTACATCTATAAATTTGTCTTGCTGCACTCTTTCTTTCTTCATCAGACATATCAACATCACCAACTTTACCAATCTCGTAGTATTGTTCAATCAATTCTTTACATTGACCTTTAGTGATTTTTTGTAGTTTAGACAATTCTTGTAATGATGATGCTCTTTGTTTAACATTTACACCACTAGTTTTTGGTCTATACATTTTGAACTCCATGAATGGTTCGAAGTCTTGAGAGTATTTAACCTTAACATCAATCTCTTCATACATTTCAGGGTTAATAGGTCTTAGAACCGCATAACCTTCACCATTCAAACTTTGAATGATTCTCTTTTGA
>Ga0255755_1000233_pt1 | contig 61215 bp, 59 predicted proteins | sample 011ome_18_FD_179955 | JGI IMG/M metagenome (GOLD analysis project Ga0255755, IMG submission 179955) | Coastal salt marsh microbial communities from the Groves Creek Marsh, Skidaway Island, Georgia - 011501BT metaG (version 2) | ecosystem: Environmental > Aquatic > Marine > Intertidal zone > Salt... | reverse complement strand
AGCACTGATGTGTCAGCGGTGAGAACCGCGGTGAAATCCGTGATGACGCGCCCTTTCAGGTCGCAAAAGGCACCGTCTATGGGGTTGTGAAGTTCTAGTGCCTTAAAATTTCGCGTGGTCTGACCGTGAAGCACGTCACGAACATCTACTCCTTCGAACGAAATTATGCTGTCGCTCACGTTTTGACTCACGATTTTAGCCCCATATGTCACATCGCTATCGAATGGCTACCTGCTTTCCGTTATGGTGCCGCCATGACGGATAATGACCATAACAGAATGCGCTGGGCAAGTCGGCGTGGATTGCTTGAACTCGACCTGTTTTTGGCCGACTTTGTAGCTTATGAATACCCGCGTTTGTCACCGGAACTCAAAGACCTCTACCGAGAGCTAATGAGCTCAGCTGATCAGGATATGTTCGAATGGCTAATGGGTCGATCCGATCCGGACGAGCTTCTGCGGCCGATTGTTGCAGCGATACGCGACTACAAACGCAACGCGCCAGGCCGCTAAGGCTCGGCTTGCGTGTACTTTGGAAGCTCTGTTGAGGAGCTACTTGCGCCCTGAGGGATGAGCACGGTGTCTCGTCCTTCACTGAGCATTGCTGGGTGGTCGCGATTGAAGTGCAGCCCCCGCGACTCTTTTCGGCTCCGGGCCGAGTCCACCATTAACTTTGCAACGAGTGTCAGATTTCTGAGTTCAAGCAGTTCCTTGGTAATCGTGAAACTCGCGTAATACTCGTCAACCTCCTGCTCGAGTATGGAGATATGGTTCGCTGCTCGCTTAAGTCGTCTATTTGTCCTCTCGATACCAACGTAGTCCCACATGAGTCGGCGCAGGGCATGCCAGCTATGCTGGATGACCACTGCTTCGTCCGACATCCTGACTCTACTGTCATCCCAGGTGGGTAATCTGCGATCGATTCTGTCTGGTAAGTTGATGCTCATGTGATGCGCGGCGCTGGAGGCGTAGACAAAACACTCGAGTAATGAATTACTCGCCATTCGGTTGGCGCCATGCAGTCCTGTACAGGCCGTCTCTCCAATGACATAAAGCCCTCGTACATCGCTGGCGCCATATTGATCAACGACCACCCCACCACAGGTGTAGTGGGCTGCCGGAACGACAGGAATGCGTTCCCTGGTGATGTCGATACCCAGTTCGGCGCAACGTGCCTGAACGGTAGGAAAGTGCTCTTGTATTTGTTCGCTGGATTTGTGCGTTATATCTAAATAAACGCATTCCAAGCCCAAGCGTTTCATTTCATGGTCGATGGCACGAGCAACGATGTCTCGGGGTGCTAACTCAGCTCGATGGTCGAACCGTGGCATAAAACGCTCGCCCGATGGTAGGTGCAATGTGGCGCCTTCACCTCTCAATGCCTCGGTCAGTAAAAAGGTGCGCGCCTTTGGGTGATATAAGCAGGTCGGGTGAAACTGATTGAACTCTAGATTGGCGACGCGGCAACCCGCGCGCCAAGCCAGTGCAATGCCATCACCGGTCGCTCCATCGGGATTACTCGTATATAAGTACGCTTTGCTAGCGCCACCTGTTGCCAGGGCGATAGCTCGTGCGCCGATGGTTTCGACCACCCCCGTACTCGTATTCAGCACATAGGCACCGGTGGTTTCCCCTTCATGGGTGATGAGGTCCACGACGAAACGATCCGTCAGAACTTCTACGTTAGTCCGCTCGCTCACGCGCGAATTTAGAGCTTTGGAAATGGCGCTACCCGTCTGATCAGCGGCGTGAAGAATCCTGCGTATGGAGTGTCCCCCTTCCATTGTCAGATGAAATTCTCTGAACTCATCGTCGGGCTGGTCATTTCTTAAATCGAAGTCCACGCCTTGTGCCACGAGCCAATTCACGACTGAACGGCTCTGCTCAACAGTGAATGTCACTGCATCTTCGTGACAGAGACCGGCCCCTGCCTGTAGCGTGTCCGCAACATGGGACTCGATTGTATCTCTTTCGTGCAGCACAGCCGCCATACCGCCCTGCGCCCAGGAAGTCGAGCCGGAATTCAAGTCTGCCTTTGAGATCAAGCCAATGGAGAGCCTGTCAGGCAACTGCAAAGCCAGACTCAGCCCCGCCGCGCCACTTCCGACGATCAGAACATCAAAATGTGTATCTCGCACCATGGACTCCGTATGACAGCTGCGGCACTCTGAGGGGACAGAGTGACGTTTGAACATTGTGTCAAATAATTTGAACTTTTCGAAATATCAAACGTCATATGAAACAGAAAACAGATTGGGCAGAAGTGGTAGACGCCAGATCTGCTAAGTGGGAAGCGGTACTTTGGCACTCAGCGATGGTGACGACAAGCTCGTAAAGCGCGCAAAAAAGGGAGACTCGCGCGCGTTTGATCTTCTGGTACTGAAGTATCAGGGGAGGGTGGCGCAGCTTATATCGCGTTATCTGAATAATGCGGCCGAAGTTGAAGATGTGACTCAAGAGGCATTTATCAAAGCCTACCGGGCGCTTCCTAACTTTCGCGGAGACAGTGCGTTTTACACATGGTTATATCGCATTGCGGCTAATGCGGCGAAGAATCATCTGGTCGCTTTGGGTCGCAGGCCCACGTCTGATATGGCGTTAGATGACTCGGAGGTGTTTGACGTCCCGGGTCGATTAAAAGACCACCAATCACCTGACGAGGTGATCATGGGGCAAGAGTTAGAGGTGTTGATTTCTCGAACCATTGAGGAATTACCCGTAGAGTTGAGAGCTGCGCTGACATTGCGTGAGTTCGAAGGCTTGAGTTACGAAGAGATAGCGGACGTTTTAGAATGTCCGATTGGTACGGTTAGATCCCGGATTTTTCGGGCGCGCGAAGCCATTGACGTAAAAGTGGCGCAGCGAATTCAGGGGAATGAAAGTTGACTAAATACGACGACAACACGACGAGCGGCAGCGCTTCATCGGCAGATCACGAGAGTCTGTCAGTGCTGATGGACGGTGAGGCGAATGATCTTGATATTGCGCGAGCACTGCGAGGAGTCGCTGAATCTGATGAGTTGCGTGCTTATTGGCGACGACAACATGTAGTTCGCGATTTGATGGCTGGCCAGTCAGGTACAGCTATCTCCGTGGATGTTAGTGAGGCAGTTCGTACTGCGATCGCTTCGGAAAAGCGACGCTACGCCAATCCGATAATCTCCATGGCTGTGGCGGCATCAGTAACCGTGGCGGTGGTGCTTGGAGGTCAGCAGGCCCTGCTGTTCAACGATAATCCCATCAATCCGGTTACGGCGCCTGGTGAGATTGTTCAGGTTCCTGGAACAGGAGCTGTTCAAGCGAGTTTTGCTGAGTCTCCGGTACTGCAATCCCGGCCTGTGACAGCGCGCTCTTCAGTGCCGCCAGTCGATCTTTACAGCAACAGAGTAAGCTACAATCGCCTCGCGGATGAACGATTTGAGTCGCTATTAAAAGTGCACAACACCACTGCATCGGCGGCTTCCATTACCCCAATGGTATCCCGGTCAATTGATCCAAAAGACAGTCAATAGCATTAGAGGTGGTGGTGACCCAGTCGAGACACGCTTTTATCTCCATTGTTTTCTGTACGGTGGCACTCATGCTGCCAGCCAGTGTCTGGGCTCAAACCGACTGTGACCTAGACCCCGCGATTGTAGACGCCGTTGATCAAATGCAGCGGTCGCATCAAGAATTCTCGTACTCGGGTACGTTTCTCAAAGAATCCTCGGGCAGTCGAAACTTCATCGAAAAGTCGCATCGCGCCGGGGACGAGCGAGGGCAGCTCGATTATGTCAACGCGTCAGAGACTGAAGAGCCCCAAGCTGTTTGGGCGCCTCGCGGTCCCAGAATGTCGGCGTGTGAGCTGGGCAAACTCTATGCCTTTCATCTTGAGCGAGGACCTAAGGTTGCGGGTAGAGACAGTGTCTTATTACACCTAAGACCTCGAGACGGACTGCGCTTGGGGTATCGCCTTGCATTGGATGACGCGTCTGGACTCATTCTGAAGTCGGAGTCATTTAGTGAGGATGGAACGCTCCTAGAGCGGCATGAATATGCCTCTCTTACTGTGACACCTAAAGATGAGAATTCGGAGGCGGAAGGCCCTACCTTACTTATGCAACACCTCGATATTGTTGGGTTACCGTTTGGGTATAAAGCTAGCCTTGCCCGCGGTTTTGAGGAGAAGGCTTTGTTTGTGAGCGACGGTATTGCCGCTGCGACCGTGGTGTTCGAGCCATTGTCGGATGATTTATTGCCGGGAGAGGGCGCTGTTCGGCACGGTGCCACGTTGACCTATTCACGTGGAAGCGTCGTGTCAGGTACCGGCGTTTTAGTGACGGTTATAGGTGAGGTACCACTTCCTGCCGCGCGACTTATCGCCGAAGCCGTACGAGTCGTTCCCGGGCGTTGATACAGTGAATATAGTTGAGACCGGTAGAATTGTTGCTATAGAAGTTGGTGTTGTGTGGGTGGAGACCATCCGCAGCTCTGCCTGCGGTTCCTGTGCTGCGCGCTCCGGCTGTGGTCATAGAACGCTGGCTGGTGTTCTGACCAGCGACAAGGGGCTTGTTCGAGCCCGTGAGTCATTATCGCTGAAAGCTGGTGACTGTTCAGTAAATGACAGGGTTGAAATATCCATTCCGAGATCCACATTGTCTGTAGGAGCGCTATTGTTATACGGGGCGCCGTTGCTGGCGGGTATCGTCGTCGCGCTTCTGGTTGGAAGTGGCAGCGATCTCCGAGCGGCTAGCGGTTTTTTTGTCGGTTTGTTGGGCGCGTTTGGAATACTTCGGTGGATGAGCGCGCGATCTCTTTTTGGCACTGTAGAGCCTCAGTTGGAGCGAATCGTAGAATCCACGGCCGACGCGGCCATAGTTCACGTCCAGTCATAGAGGACCTAACTGCAGAAAGCGGTTGAGGTCTTGGTATTTCCAGACAGGTTTTAGGTTAATTAGGAAGAACTCAATGATGGTAAGACTCACTTTGGCCGTGCTGCTTGTGTGCGTCAGTCAGCTTGCAACGGCATCGCTGCCCGATTTTGCAACTATCGTGGAAGATAGATCGCCAGCCGTTGTGAAAATTATTGCGCAAGTGAAAGCCCCCTCAAGCTCTGCGCGCGATCAAATGGAAGAGCTGGAGGAGCTGGAGCAGTTGCCCGAGACCCTCAGACGTTTCTTTCAATACCGTAATCCTCCGGCTCCCAGGGCGGGTGGTACGGGCTCTGGATTTATTATCTCGCAGGACGGATATGTAGTAACCAATCACCACGTGGTGGATGGCGCAGATACCGTCATTGTCAGGCTTTCCGATCGCCGCGAGTTTGATGCTGAAGTGATTGGTACCGATCAGCGCTCAGACCTAGCATTGCTCCGTGTTGATGCCGATGGTCTCCCATTTTTAAGTTTGGGTAATTCCGAAGAGTTGAAGGTGGGGCAGTGGGTTCTCGCAATTGGCTCTCCTTTTGGCCTCGATTACTCGGTAACCGCAGGTATCGTGAGCGCTAAAGGGCGCAGTTTGCCCACTGAGAGGGGAGAAAACTACGTTCCCTTTATTCAAACCGATGTCGCAATTAATCCCGGTAACTCGGGAGGGCCACTGTTCAACCTTGCCGGAGAGGTCGTCGGTGTGAATTCACAGATCTTTACGCGCTCAGGTGGTTCCATTGGACTGTCCTTTGCGATTCCCGCCCGTGTCGTGCGGAATATCGTCAAGCAGTTGAGGGTAAATGGTGAGGTGGTGAGGGGCTGGCTGGGCGTCAGCATCCAGAATGTCGATCGAACGCTTGCAGAATCATTCGATCTGGACCGCCCTCGAGGCGCATTGGTGGCACAGGTGGGCGGTAACTCGCCAGCTGAGCGAGCGGGTATTGAGTCAGGGGACATCATTGTCGCTGTCGATAATGCGCCAATAGAGGTGTCGGCGGATTTACCCCATGTTATAGGGCTAATCGCTCCCGGTGATGTGGTTGACATCGCGGTTATAAGAGATGGAGACGAAAAGGTGCTCGAAGTTGAAATCGGAGCACTAGAAGCGGATGAAGTCGCGAGGGTGGTGACCAGCACAGCTGAGCCCGGAACGGTTAGTCTTTTGGGGATGACGGTTAAAGAGCTCGAGAAGTCGGATGAGTCTGGTCCCGCAGTTCGCGGTGGCGTGGTCGTAAGCTCGGTTGAACCCGACTCGCCAGCCTTTGAAGGCGGCGTTAGAGCGGGCGACATTCTGACTCGATTTGGACGCTCTGCTATCAGTCGGCTCAGTGATATGCCGGCGGCAGCAGAGAGTGTTGAGCCCGGCGACTCTGTGTCAGTACGCCTGATCCGACAGGGCGCGCCGCAGTTCATTGGTATCAAAGTACCGGAAAATGACTGACCATTGAGTGGTCATCGCGCAGGCGCCTGCGCTAAACTCCGCGCGCACGAGGGCTTACTACTAAGAGCCCTCATTTACGTTTAGGGAGCTGCCGTGACCGACCTGAGTCACATTCGCAATTTTTCCATCATTGCTCACATAGATCATGGCAAGTCGACGTTGGCCGATCGGTTTATTCAACACTGTGGCGGTCTGTCGGATAGAGAGATGGCCGAACAGGTGCTCGATTCCATGGATTTGGAGCGAGAGCGCGGCATTACCATCAAGGCGCAGAGCGTCACACTCAATTACACCGCCCGAAGTGGTGAGGTCTATCAGCTCAATTTTATTGATACACCTGGTCACGTCGACTTTTCCTATGAGGTGTCCCGATCCTTAGCAGCGTGCGAGGGAGCCTTGTTGGTGGTTGATGCGGGGCAGGGCGTGGAGGCCCAGTCGGTTGCTAACTGCTACACGGCGATCGAGCAGGGTCTAGAGGTATTACCCATCCTCAATAAGATGGATCTTCCCCAGGCAGAGCCCGAGCGTGTGAAGAATGAAATTGAGGAGATCATCGGTATCGAAGCCAGCGAGGCCGTGCCTGTCAGTGCCAAGACCGGTCTCGGCATTGAGGATGCACTTGAGTATCTGGTCGAGCACATCCCTGCGCCGGAGGGAGATGTCGATGAGCCGTTACAGGCATTGATCATTGACTCTTGGTTTGACAACTATCTGGGTGTTGTCTCCCTGGTAAGGGTCAAACATGGGCAGATCAAAAAGCGCGATAAATTCGTGGTGAAGTCTACTGGCAAGGTTCATCAGGCCGACATGGTAGGCGTGTTTACGCCACGAAGAACGGTCACTGATCAGCTGCGTGCGGGTGAGGTCGGGTTCATTGTCGCCGGTATTAAAGATATTAAAGGCGCGCCTGTGGGCGACACCCTCATCGCATCAGGTGCCCCTGAGACTGCGGCGCTACCTGGCTTCCAAGAGGTTAAGCCACAGGTATACGCGGGTATCTTCACCATCAACGCTGACGATTACGAAGACTTTAGAGATGCGTTAGGAAAGCTGACGCTCAACGATGCATCGCTTTTTTATGAGCCAGAGACGTCGGATGCGCTCGGCTTCGGTTTTCGATGTGGATTCTTGGGCATGCTTCACATGGAGATTATCCAGGAGCGGCTCGAACGGGAGTATGACCTAGACCTCATCACGACGGCGCCGACCGTAATTTACGAAGTGGTAAAAAAATCAGGCGATGTGGTCAACGTTGATAACCCCTCTAAACTACCGGATCTCGGCGAAATAGAGAGCATGCGAGAGCCAATTGCGCGGTGCACGATATTGACACCGCAGGACTATCTCGGCGCTGTCATAACATTATGTGTTGAAAAGCGTGGCTCTCAGGTGGATCTTCAGTTTCTAGGGCAGCAGGTCCAGGTGATTTATGATATTCCGATGGCAGAAGTCGTCCTGGATTTCTTCGACAGACTGAAGTCGGCGAGCCGAGGTTACGCTTCCCTTGATTACGGGTTCGAGCGGTTCGAGACGGCACCATTGTCCAAACTAGACGTCCTAATCAACGGCGATAGAGTGGATGCGCTCTCGGTCATTGTTCACAGAGATTACATTCAAAGTCGTGGACGTGTGTTGACTGAGAAGATGAAAGAGCTGATTCCTCGGCAAATGTTCGATGTGGCTATTCAGGCCGCTGTTGGCGGCAAGATTGTGGCTCGACAAACCGTCAAGGCACTGCGCAAGAACGTGACAGCCAAGTGTTATGGCGGTGACGTCACCCGAAAGAAAAAGCTGCTCGAAAAGCAGAAGGCAGGGAAGAAGCGCATGAAACAAGTGGGTAATGTAGAGATCCCACAGACGGCGTTCTTAGCTGTCCTTCAAGTAGACTAATCAAAAGGCGACGAGGACCTTTCATTGAATATTGATCTGCCCCTCATCCTGACCGTTATCGTTGGGGCTAGTGGCGCCATTTGGCTAATCGACAGTCTCCTGTTTGCGTCTTCGCGCTCAGAACGACTCGTCGCGTTGCAAAAACAGTATCCGCGCTGGAATGAGCCCGAGTCAGCTGACGCCAAATTATTTATAGAGCGCGCGTCTCGTGATGCGATGGACCCAGTCGTGGTGGAGTATGCGAAATCATTTTTCCCACTCCTTGCCTTTGTTTTGGTACTGAGATCGTTCTTGTACGAGCCCTTCCAAATTCCCTCGTCGTCGATGGTGCCAACGCTTCAGGTAGGTGATTATATTCTGGTCAATAAGTACCGATATGGGCTGCGATTACCTGTCACACGCACGAAGATATGGGATGTCAGCTCGCCCCAACGCGGCGACGTCATGGTCTTTTACCCACCTCACGCGAACGATCAGTACTACATCAAGCGCGTGATAGGGGTGCCGGGGGACCGAGTTCAGTATCGAAACAAGCAACTATCCGTCAATGGTCGGCCAATTCCCCGAGAGTGGCTAGCCGATGTTCCGGGCGCTCGAAGGCTTCAAATCGGTTTGGAGGAGCCCCGTGAGAGCAGGGGGCACCTAGTGCAGATCGATCATCTGAGACCTGTCAGGGATTTCTCCGTTGTTGTCAGACCGGGGCACTATTTCATGATGGGTGACAACCGGGATAACAGCAGTGACAGTCGGGTCTGGGGACAGGTTCCCGAGCGTGACATCGTGGGCGAGGCGGTCGCTATTTGGATGCACTGGGAGTCGCTTTTCAGTATCCCGAGTTTTGAGCGCGCCGGAGGGCTTCATTGAAACCTAATCCTGCGCTAGGCCCATCGCACACCATGCGTGGGGCTTCGAATTTTTCGATTCTGTGCGTCATTGTAACGGGTTGGGTCGTGTTGACAGCGCTCCTTCGTGTCTTGCCGGTATACCTGGAGCATAGGACGATTGTCAGCGCGATGCAGTCAGTGGCGGCCGACTACATTCCCGGGCAAGATCACAGTGCTGACGTTAGAGAGGCATCGCGTAGAGCGTGGTCGGTTAACCGCATTTCTCAGGCTGATGTGTCTGAAGTGGCTATTGATCGACGCAGATCGGGCGTTATTCTGACGCTCAAATATCAGACAGTCTTTCCCTTGATAGGCCCTATACAGGGTGTTTGGGATTTCGGTACCGTTGAAGTCGATGGTCGCTAGCCCAGGAGACGAATCTGGCTACTCTTACAATGAAACCAAAGCACGCAGCCCTGCAGCGAATCATTGGCTATCAATTTGAAGAGCCTGGCCTGCTCGTTAGAGCGCTGACCCATAGAAGCTTTGGTATAGACAATAATGAGCGACTCGAGTTTATTGGCGATGGCCTCGTCAACGCCGTAGTCGCTGAGCTGCTGTTTGCCCAGTATCCCGACCTGGATGAGGGGAGTCTGTCGAGGCTCCGCTCCAAGCTTGTGTCTAAAGAGGGGCTCGCGATCTTGGCTGAGCGTTTCGACCTCGGCCCCCTCGTTATGTTGGGGGCGGGTGAGCGAAAGAGCGGTGGGCGCCATCGAGCGAGTATTTTGGCGGACACCGTTGAGGCACTAGCCGGTGGTGTATTGATCGAGGCTGGCTTCGGTGTGGCGAGTCAGATAGTCGGTTCATGGTTCGCTGCCGATGTTGCCCAGCTCGATATCAACACCACCCGCGATGCCAAGACACGTTTACAGGAGTGGCTGCAGGGAAAGGGCTATCCACTTCCTATCTACGAAGTGCTTGCGATCTCAGGCGATGACCACAATCAGGTGTTTGACGTGGAGTGCCGCTGCGAGGCCTCCGACAACAAGCGAGTCGGCACAGCATCGAGTCGTAAAAAAGCAGAGCAAAAAGCGGCACAGGCGATGTTGGAGGTACTGGAAAATGAATGAAGAATTAGACACCCGATGCGGGTTAGTCGCCCTTGTAGGACGGCCTAATGTTGGGAAGTCGACACTCCTCAACTTTCTTCTTGAACAAAAACTCAGTATTACCTCCCGCAAGCCGCAAACCACTCGGCAGCAGGTGCTGGGTGTAAAGACAGTAGACAAGGATCAAATGATTTTTGTTGATACGCCGGGGCTTCATCGCAATGAACCTCGTGCGATCAATAAAGCAATGAATCGGTCGGCCACGTCTGCAATGGCCGATGTAGATCTTGTTCTCTTTCTTATTGATCGTGGGAAGTGGACCGAAGAGGATTCTTGGGTGCTCGAGAAATTGCGCTCTGTGACGGTCCCGGTGGCACTTGTCATTAACAAAATGGATTTATTGGACGACCCTAATGCACTGCTGCCAGAGCTCGACACGCTTCAGGCGCTTCATGACTTCGCGGGTATTTTTCCAATTTCAGCACTCCGGCAGAAGAAACTCGATCTTTTGGAGACCTTCGTCAGAGAGAAGCTGCCCGAGGGGCATCATCTGTTTCCAGAGGGGCAAATTACCAACCGTACCGAGCGGTTTCTCGCAGCGGAACTCATCAGGGAAAAAATTATCCGTCAGCTGGGAGATGAATTACCCCACACCACAGCAACGGAAATCGAGGCCTTTCACACAGATGATCGAGGCGTGCTGCACATCAATGCGATTATTTTTGTCGAGCGGGATGGACAAAAGCGTATTGTCATTGGAACCGGTGGCTCACGCCTGCGTTCGATTGGGACAGAAGCCCGGCGTGACATGGAAAAAGCCTTTGATTGCAAGGTGATGTTAAAGCTCTGGGTGAAAGTTAAATCAGGATGGTCCGACGATATTCGCGCCTTGCGCAGTCTTGGGCTCGAAGGTGAGACGTGACCTCGGCGCTGCAGCCAGCGTGGGTGCTGGGGCGCCAATCGTATCGCGACTCAAGTTACCTGGTTCATTTTCTAACGGCGTCGGATGGTCGTTTATCCGCCATCGTGAAAGGGGCTCACCGTAAGCAACGCGGTGGAATGATGGCAGCGCTTATGCAGCCATTTCATCCGCTTCTTGCGACATACGGCGGAAGCAGCGAGCTGAAATATGTGGCTGCAGCCGAAAGCGCAGGCGTTGGCCGCGCACTGGTCGGCGAGAAGCTGTTGTCTGGACTCTATCTCAATGAATTACTGACACGGCTTTTACCGAAGTTCGACCCGGTGCCTACGCTCTTTGCCGCTTACGGCCATGCGATAGAGGTTATCTCGACATCATCCGACCTCGAGCTGACACTGCGACGATTCGAGTTGTTGCTCCTGGAGGAGCTGGGTTATCAGATTCAGTGGCATATTGATTTTGAGGGCCAACCTATCAAGCGCTCCGTAGACTACAGTTATCTACCTGAGAGAGGCTTTGTAGCGGGCTCTGTGGGCGATACTTCGCTCTCGGTCTCGGGTCTTGAATTGCAGCACCTACTGGATTGGCAGCGCAGCGATGGCACGATCGATGAACTGTGTCAGTCTAAACTCAAACGGATCATGCGACTCGCAATCGATCAACGCTTAGGTGGCCGTCCCCTTAAAGTACGGGAAGCCGTCAGTGAATGGCGGCAACTGAGCGACTAATGGGAGAAATAAGTTTGGTACGAGGTATTGGCGTCGATATCGTAAAGCTAGAGCGGGTAGAAGCGGCGTATGAGCGCTTTGGTGAACGGTTTGCCAGAAAAGTATTGTCTGCAGATGAGCTGGCTACTAACGCTATAACGGCCTCTTTTATCGCAAAACGCTTTGCTTCCAAAGAGGCCATTGCCAAGGCTTTGGGTACCGGGTTTAGAGAGGGAATTACTATGCCGTTGATTACCGTTACGAAAAACCAGCTCAACAAACCCGAAGTCGCATTGACGGGAGCCGCGGAAGAGCGATTGCGAGCCATTGGGGCGCAGGAAGTTTTGGTCTCGATTTCGGATGAAGTAGACTCGGTTGTGGCGTTTGCTATAGCCCAATAGCCGGCTGGTATCAGAGGACGACTCGTTGACTAATCTACGATGAGCAAGCAACAGTACCCCACCATCGAATCCACTATAGGAAATACTCCGTTAGTGAGATTGCAGCGAATGCTGGCTAACCCCCGTAGCGTTGTCCTCGCGAAGCTCGAAGGGAATAACCCTGCCGGTTCTGTGAAGGATCGACCCGCAATCAGTATGATCCGCGAGGCTGAAGTGCGCGGCCTGATAAAGCCCGGTGACACCATTATCGAGGCCACTAGCGGCAACACAGGCATTGCCTTGGCGATGGCCGCTGCGATTCGAGGGTATCGTCTAATTCTGATCATGCCGAGTCACATGAGCAGTGAGCGAAAGCTATCCATGGCAGCCTACGGTGCCGAACTAATTGAGGTGACCCAATCTGAGGGTATGGAGGGCGCGAGGGATCTAGCGGATCAGATGGCTGCGGCAGGTGAGGGTATCGTACTCAACCAGTTCGCTAATCCCGACAACCCGCTTGGTCACGTTGCGTCCACGGGGCCGGAGATCTGGGAACAAACGAAGGGTGAGGTGACACATTTTGTGAGTTCCATGGGAACGACCGGAACGATTATGGGTGTGTCGTCCTTCCTAAAGGCGAAAAACCCCGCTGTTGAAATTATTGGTCTGCAGCCGATAGAAGGGTCGCAGATCCCGGGAATTCGGCGCTGGCCCGAGGCTTATCGTCCTGCAATCTTTGATGCTGCTGCCGTGGATCGTGTGATTGATGTTTCTCAATCGACAGCCGAAGAGACCATGCGGCGCATGGCGCGTGAAGAAGGGATTTTTGCGGGTGTTTCTTCAGGGGCTTCTATTGCAACTGCGCTCGAAATTGCCGAGACACACGACAATGTGACCGTCGTTGCCATTGTGTGCGATCGCGGTGATCGTTACCTGTCGACAGGCGTTTATCAGTAGAGAGCCTGCATGGATCGAACCTATAACATTGACGACCTCAAGCGCCTAATGGAGCGACTGCGCGATCCTCAATACGGTTGTCCATGGGACTTAAAACAGACGTATCAGAGCATCTCTCCATTTACGTTGGAAGAGTGTTTGGAGCTCATCGATGCATTAGAGCAAGCTGATTACGAGCACGTTGAAGAGGAATTGGGTGATCTTCTATTCCAAGTGATTTTTTATGCGCAGTTGGGCAAGGAAGAAGGCCGATTCGATTTTGACTCCGTTGTATCGGGAATTACATCGAAGTTGCTCCGCCGTCATCCGCACGTTTTTAAAGATGGAGAGCTTGAAGGCCTCATAGAAGACCGAACGTCGATGGCTAGCATTAAGGCCAATTGGGAGAAGACCAAGGCAAAGGAACGGGCTGATCGTTTACAAACCAGCATTATGGATGACGTACCAACGACGCTAGGCTCATTGTCGAGGGCGCAAAAACTTCAAAAACGCGCCGCAACCGTCGGGTTCGACTTCAGTAGTACAAACGATGTGTCAGCACGGCTTTTGGCTGAATATCGGGAATTAGAGAAAGCGATGGCCTCGAGTGACCTAAATGAGATCGAGAACGAACTCGGAGACGTATTGTTTACGGTCGTCAACATCGCTAGGCATTTAAAGATTGATTCAGAGACTGCGCTGCGTAAAGCAAACCGTCGTTTTGAGAGTCGTATCAGATCGGCAGAGAGCGAGGCGGCGTTGGAGGGAAGTTCACTGGCTGACGAATCCGCAGAGCGCCTTGATGAACGTTGGCACAAGGCGAAGCAAAAAGAGAAAAATAAACACGGCTTGTAAGCGAGTCGAACGGTGTGTATTTTCACGCTCTTCGGCTGATTTCTGGGCCGATACCAGCAAATAGGAACAACATGCGAATTATTCTTCTGGGTGCGCCAGGCGCCGGCAAAGGTACGCAAGCCGCATTTCTGTGCGAGCACTTCGGTATTCCGCAGATCAGCACGGGTGACATGCTGAGAGCTGCCGTCAAGGCAGGGACCGAGCTCGGCATAAAAGCAAAGGTCATTATGGACGAGGGTGGTCTAGTGTCAGACGAGATCATCATTGGCTTGGTAAAAGATCGGCTGGAGGCTCCCGACTGCGTTAATGGGTGCTTGTTTGACGGATTTCCACGAACGATCCCGCAAGCCGAGGCGATGGTGGATGCAGGCATAGAAATCGATCAAGTCATCGAGATTGATGTGGATCATGAAGAAATTGTCTCGCGTATGAGTGGTCGACGCGTGCACCCCGGAAGTGGTCGCGTGTATCACGTGACCCACAATCCGCCTCGTGAGGAGGGTGTGGATGACGTGAGCGGTGAGCCGTTGATACAACGCGATGACGATGCGGAAGAAACGGTGAGACATCGTTTGTCCGTCTACGAGAGTCAGACTCGGCCACTGGTCGATTTTTACCGCATGCTGGAAGGCCCGTCTTACCACCGTATCGATGGCATTGGATCCGTCGAGGCCGTCACGCAAAGTATTCGAGACGCGCTGGCGCGGTAGCAATTCATACCAGAGGGCTCTAAGCTTCCTGCAACGTCTTTAGGGGAAGCACCATGGCCACTTCACCACTTATTCTCTATCACTACCCAGCATCGCCTTATGCAGAGAAGGTCCGTCTCTTAGCTGGGTATTTGGGTGTGGCGTGGCAATCGGTTGACGTACCGATTCAGCCACCGCGTGATCAGCTTGCCATTCTTGCTGGCGGCTACCGTCGTATTCCCGTAATGCAGTGTGGAGCGGATATCTTTTGCGATACGGCTGTCATCTGTGATGAGGTCATTTCCCGTTCGGATAAGTCACTGGCGCCTTGTAGTGCAGAAGCTCTCGCAATCGCGCATCGAGCGGAGACAGACGTTTTTTTTGCGGCGATTCGGCAGGGGTCACAGCTTAAAACAGCGATTGGCCTAACGATGATGCTGGGCGTTAAGGGCATGCTTGCGTTCGCGAAGGACCGCGCTTCGTTTGCCCAGGGTCACGGGCCCGCTGCACAGACACCTGATGTCGCAAAATCAACGTTTAACGCCTTCCTGCAGGATTTGGAGCAGATGCTGCAATCGCAATCCTATTTGGGTGGTGAGGCGCCTTGTTTGAGTGATTTCCGATGCTATCACCCTATTTTTCTTGCCAAAGGGTTTAAGAGCATCAAAGAAGCTGCGCTGCCGGTTGGGGTGAAGGCTTGGATGGTGCGCATCGAGGGCTTTGGCTGGGGTCACTGTGAAGACATCTCAGGCGATGAGGCGGTGGTCGCGGCAAAATCGCATGAGCCCAGACCATTACCGGAGGGCATCGCTGATCATCCAGACGTCGGTCAATGGGTAACGGTTACGCCGTTGGATACCGGTCGAGTGCCGGTCACAGGCACGCTCGTGAGTCGAAGTGATACGCGAATTATTGTGGCACGTCGCTCGGAGGATGTGGGACTGTGTCACGTACATTTCCCTGCGACGGGCTTCGAGTGCAACGTTATTAACTAACCACTCGGCGCGGCCGTTAGGGACAAACAATGAAAGGTACAGTGCTCATTACGGGTGCTTCGGCTGGGTTGGGTGCTGAGTTTGCCCGACAGCTCGATGGCGCCGCGACGCAGTTTATTCTGGTTGCCAGGCGAGTGGACAAACTTGCGGCGCTTGCCGAGACATTAACGACGCCTGTGACCATTATTGAACAGGATTTAAGTCTCCCGGGCTCACCCGAACAGTTGTGTCAGTCGATTTTGGAACACGGACATTCGGTCGATGTGCTGATTAACAACGCGGGGATAGCAGGCCCCCATCTGCTAGAGGTATCTGATTTTTCAACTCAACGCGCATTTGAGCAGCTGATGATGCAGACAGTGGCCGAACTGTGCAGTCGATTGATTCCCGGCATGCGCGAACGCGGCTATGGCAGAGTGATTAATGTGGCCTCAGTCGCGGGTCGATTCCCCAGTTCCGATTCGGGTAACTACGGACCAGCAAAGGCCTACGTCATTGCATTATCAGAAGAGCTTTGTCTGGCAACACGCGGATCCGGGGTTCACGTCACCGCATTATGCCCGGGCTTCACACATACCGAGTTCCATGAGGTCGCAGGAATGATCGAGGAAAAAAATAGCTCACCAAGCTGGATCTGGTACGACGCGGCAACCGTCGTACGAGAAGGTTTGACGGGTTGTGACAAGGGAAGATCGATTGTGGTTTCCGGCCGGCTGTATCGCTGGCTCGATCCGCTGCTTCGATCGACGCTTTTCAGGGGTGTGCTTTTGCGTATTGCAGGTCGGGGATAAGCCACTTTCGTTAGGCTGGACACTAGCCTAACGCGTGGAAATAATTCACAATCCGCGGCGAAATAACGAGTTGAGTAAGGATGGGTAATGCCAGTTATTAAGTTCATTGAATTCGATGGGACAGAACATGAAGTCGACGCCGATGCGGGTATGAGCGTCATGGAAGTCGCGATGAAGTACGATGTTCCAGGTATTGATGCTGACTGTGGTGGTGGTGCGGTCTGCGGTACCTGTCATTGCTTCGTCGAAGAGTCGGCTGGACCGTTGCCAGCAGTTGATCCTCAAGAGGAGTCAATGTTGGGTCTGAGGCCAGACCGTGAAGGGAATTCGCGGTTGAGTTGTCAACTGCAAGTTAGCGATAGCATCGGTGATATGACCGTAAAGCTGCCTGAATTTCAGATGTGATCCACGGTCAGAAAAGAGCTTTGAAAAAATAATCGAGGGAGGGTCCGCCATGAATCATCGCGCCGAGCCCATGCTAGCTGATCCGTTGACCACGCCACTTGAGGCGTTGGACGTCTCGGACCCCAAACGGTTCGAGTACGACTGTTGGCAACCCCTGTTTAAGCGGTTGCGCGAAGAGTCCCCCGTCCACTTTCAGGCAGAGAGTCCCGCTGGGCCGTTCTGGTCCATTACCCGCTTTGACGACATTGTCGAGGTCGAAAAAAATACTGAGATATTTTCGTCTGAGCCCACGATAGCCATCGTTGATCCGCCGCCCGAGCGTCGATCAAGAATGTTCATTGCAATGGATCAGCCCGAGCACGATGTGCAGAGAAGGGCGGTTCAGCCGGTGGTCGCACCGAAGAATCTACAAGAGTTCGAGTCCCTGATTCGCAAGCGCACGGGAGAGGCCCTCGATGCGCTTCCAGAGGGCGAGACCTTTGACTGGGTCGAGCTGGTGTCGCGCAATTTGACGACCCAGATGTTGGCCACATTGTTTGATTTTCCGTGGGACATACGCCACAAGCTGTCAGACTGGTCGGATGCGGTAACGTCTGATGAGCGGATGACCGCGGGTCAGGGTTTGACGCAGGAAGATCGACTCGAGATCGTGATGGAGATACTCGAGGTCTTCACTCGGTTGTGGCACGAGCGCGTCGGCGATGATGTCGAGTCCTTCGACTTGATCAGATTGATGCAGCGCGATGAAAATACCGCCAACATGGTGGACGACCCCATGAATTACATTGGGAATCTCATGCTACTTATCGTGGGAGGCAATGACACCACGCGTAATTCGATGTCGGGCGGCGTGCTCTTTCTCAATGACTTCCCAGAGGAATTTGCTCGCGTTAAGGCGGATCGTTCTCTGATTCCCTCCATGGTCTCCGAAATCATACGATTCCAAACCCCGTTGTCTCATATGCGACGTACCGTGACTCGTGATACCGAGTTTCGAGGTCAGCATATGAAGGCTGGCGACAAGGTCATCCTCTGGTATTGCTCTGCTAACCGAGATGAGTCGGTTATTCCTGAGGCCGAAACGTTCCAAATTGACCGCTCGGGCGTTCGTAATCATGCTGCGTTTGGTTTTGGGATTCATCGTTGTATGGGAAATCGCCTGGCCGAAATGCAGCTTCGCGTTGTGTGGGAAGAGGCCCTGAAGCGTTTCAGTGACATTCGAATGGTTGAACCACCGACCCGACTTTGCCACAACTTTGTTCGGGGTTTCTCACGTATGCCAGTGCAGGTCACCCGCTACTAACGTAGGCTTTAGTGTCTGCTGTTCGTCAGCAATGGTACCCGCGTCCCTATGTTGGCAGATCTTAGTCTTCCCACTTCGTTAAAGCTCACGGCCGTGGGTATTGATGGCTGCCGCGCTGGCTGGGTTGCGGCGTTCCGGCTGGACGGTAAGCCGGCGCTCGCGATAGTAAAGACCTTGTCAGAGCTGGCTCCCCACCTCGGTCGCGAAACGACTGTCATGATTGATATGCCCATTGGATTGGTGAGTGACGATTCGCGTCGGCAATGCGATGCATTGGCACGAGAGCGGCTTAAGCCCTACCGGTCCTCGAGTGTATTTGGCGTCCCGCCACGAGCAGTTACCCGTATTGGTGATTATCCACAGGCCAATGCCTTATCGCGTGAGCTCACGGGCAAAGGGTTGAGTAAGCAATCCTTTTATCTTTTCCCAAAAATACGTGAGCTCGATGATTGGCTTATGAATCACGAAAGACGAGGTGAGTGGTACGAGTGCCATCCTGAGGTGGCTTTCGCACAACTGAATAGTGGGATAGCACTCAAAGCCTCCAAAAAGACAGAGATCGGTCGAGCCGAGCGAATAACTCTTCTGGCTGATCTTTCTGGGGTGGATATTGCTCTCGAGCGAGCCAGTCAGGATTACAAACGTAAAGACGTGCTTCCAGACGACTGCATTGATGCACTGGTCTGTTTGCTTACGGCGGAGCGACAGCTACATCAAAGAATTGTAATGCCGGCGACGCCGGAGAAAGATGAGCGGGGACTCACGATGGCCATCGTAGCCCCCGCATGATCACTTAGCTCGCCGCTTTTAATGAGTCAGCTGTGGGGGATGCCTGTGGACCGCGGATCAATGTTCCAGGTGTTTCTCCGAGATACCTGCCGTTGTCAAAGGTCTGAACGCCCGACTTGAAAGTAGCTCGATAGCCTGTAGATGACTGTAACAGTCGCTTACCGCCGGCCGGTAAATCATTCGCAACCCATGGCTTACTCATGCCTATTTTTTCGAGTTCGATGATATTGATATCGGCCAGATAGCCGGGAGCGAGTACACCTCTATCATCCAAGCCATACACCTTGGCAGTGTCAGCGCACTGACGCTTAACGGCCTCACTGAGGCTCAACTTGAAGCCGTTGCGGTCGCGGACCCAGTGCTGCAGCATGAAGGTTGGCGACGCCGCATCACAAATAGTCCCGCAGTGCGCGCCCCCATCCGATAGCGAATTGATGCAGTCATCAGACTGAAGCACTGGCTCTAAAAAGTTCAGATTACCGTCCGCGTAGTTCAGTAGTGGGAAGTAGATGAATCCTGTGCCTCCCTCACTCATCAGTAGGTCATACGCGTACTCGGCACCCGATACACCAGCCTCCTCGGCCAGGTAAGCGATTGACTGCTGGGCTGTGGGCTCGTAGTCAAAGTCATCTGAGAGCTCGTACTGCATGGAGAAGCCATTTGCCATTAGCTCACCTAGTATCTGCAGGTCGCTTTCGGGATAGACCGATGCCTCCGTAATGAGTTTCTGTTTAAAGTCGGGATCAGCGAGCTTTTCCAGTTGAGCTGTTTCCTCCAGTTCTGCAACTTCAGCCCAGCTTGGCTTGAACGAGAACGGATTGAACGTCGTGCGCCATCCCAGTATGAGACCGGTTCCTCGCATCGATATTTGAGCCAGGATATTGGCGCCTTTGGCGTTCTGCTCCCGCATGTTGGCCATCTGCTCATCAAAGCTCATCGCTTTAACCGGCGACTGAAGGGCGGTGAAAGTGACGGGTAAGCCGGTTTCACGACTGAGGTCACCCATCCACTCGAATTCATTCCACTCAGGTACAAGATCGCTGGCCATTTCGAATACACCGTGACCCACCCGCGCCATGCCCCGACCGATACCAATGAGCTCTTCAGGCGTAGCTGTCGTGCCGGGTACCAATTCACCGTCCACTGATTTGTGTAGCACCGTTCGTGAGGTAGAAAACCCCAGCGCTCCCGCTCGGAGTCCTTCCTCGACAATATTGGCCATTCTCGCGATGTCAGATTCGGATGGATCTTCATTGGCCGCACCACGATCACCCATCACGTAGGCTCGAACCGCGCCATGTGGCACGTGCGTCGCAACATCAACTGCTCTTGGCATTTCCTCTAACGCATCGAGGTACTCTGGAAAGCTCTCCCAATTCCATGACATGCCCTCAGAGAGCGCTGATCCTGGAATATCCTCAACACCCTCCATTAATCTGATGAGCCAGTCGTGTCGATCTGGCGCAGCAGGTGCAAAGCCCACACCACAGTTACCCATGACAACAGTCGTCACGCCATGCCAGGACGAAGGTGCCATTTCCTGATCCCACGTGGCCTGACCGTCATAATGCGTATGGATATCGACAAACCCCGGTGTCACGTAGCAGCCGCTGGCGTCATACACTGCTTGCGCGTCACCCAGATCAGTGCCGATTGCGACAACGGATTCACCCGTGATTGCCACATCCGCTGTGTAGGGCTCGCGGCCGGTGCCATCGACGACGGTGCCGCCGCGAATAATCAGATCGTAAGCCATGGCTTTGTCCTTATTTTGGTATTCCATCATTTCGCCGAATGTGGAAGCGACTGTCAACCGCAGTCCAAGTTGCGAGGTTCATTTTTCACTCCTATATTAAAGAGAGTCTTAGATAAGGAGATGCGACGTGAGCACGGCTGTTTGGGCGGTATTAGGCGTTATTGGTTTGGTTGTACTGGTCGTATTGGCCATCGCGTTGTGGGCCATCGGTGCCTATAACAATTTTGTTCGCCTCAAGAACCTTGTTTCAGAGGGTTGGAGTGGTATTGAAGTGCAGTTGAAGCGACGATCTAACCTAGTGCCAAACTTGGTCGCTACGGTAAAGGGTTATGCAGAGCACGAGTCCTCAGTATTCGAGGAAGTGACACAGGCCCGAGCTTCCATCGGGCGTGGCTCGGTTGGCGAGCAGGCGGCAGCGGAGAGCAATATGGGCAAGTCACTGATGAATCTTTTTGCCGTGGCTGAAAACTACCCTGATCTAAAAGCGGATAAGAATTTCCAACAGTTACAGGCTGAATTATCTGACTTGGAAGATGTCATCCAGAAAGCCCGGCGCTACTACAACGGCACGGTTCGTGATTTCAATACGGCATTGGAACTGTTCCCGGGCAATCTTATTGCTGGAATGTTTAATTTCGCGTCCGCTGAATTCTTCGAGCTTGAAAATGAAGCGGATGCGGCGGTGCCTGAGGTCAGCTTCAGCAGTTAACGGAGGAGGGGATGACGTTGATTCGCGAAGTGATGCCTCGCCTCTTTGCATGGGGCTTTGGGTTTGCCCTTGTCTTTTTCATGACAGGGGCGTCAGCGCAATCTCCAGTGATCGAGATCGATGCTGAGTTGGGATTGCCTACAGCATCGGATATCGATGGCGAGCTAGCCGCGCGGATTGCTGCGGAGGTAAATGCCGACCTCGAAACCAGGACTATCAGCGCGTTAGAGGAGGCTAAGTCGCGCCGCCCCCATCGCGCGCCGAGTCGGGAGACCTTGGGGTTTTATGGTGTTGAAATCGATGTCCAAAGGGATGGTAGCCTGGAGATTATCGAGACGATCGATGCCTATGCGCTGGGTAAAAAGATAAAAAGAGGTATCTTCCGCGAATTCTCGCTACTGAATGTTGAGCGATATCAACCATCCAATCCCTACGATGTTATTTCCGTAAAACGAAACGGTGTACCGCTTCGAGGCTGGTTTACGGAGAGTGGTTCAGGTTTTTATCAGATCTACATGGGTAGGAGAGATCGACGGTTAGAAACGGCTAGGTGGTACACCTACGAGCTTAGGTATCGGGTACCCAGAGCCATTCTTCAGTATGAAGACCACGACCTGCTTTACTGGAATGCCGTTCCGTTTCACTGGGCATTTCCTATTCGGTCTGTGGAGGTTGAAGTCCGCTTCCCGGTAGGGGTCGTGGCCCAAGATATTGAGATAAAAAGTGGCCGTTTCGGCGCCAAGCAAAACTACGTCAACGCTGAGTGGCAGCAAGCTGCCGACAATGTAGTTCGAGTTACCGCCAACGATCTGATGGCGAAGCGCGGTATCACGCTGATGGTGAAAACGAGGCCGGACTTAGTTGAGGCAACGGAGAGCTACCCGACGGCTGATTTGGCCAATAGTTTAATATCGGGCACTGCGATTAACGATCAAGGTTTCATCACTTGGTTAACAACGAAGCCGTTGAGCCACGCTATTGGTCCCCTTGGCTTGGCAGGGTTAGCCATTGGTTTAATGATTTTCTTGTGGCGGCGCGTCGGTATCGATCCACCCGCCAAAACCATAGTGCCCTTATACGATGCCCCCCGCGGTCTCTCCGCGGCAGGGGCGCGATATATTTATCAGTTTGGCTTTGCGGATCCCACGCACCTCATGGTCACGGCTGTTGTCAGCGCAGCCACTAAAGGGGTTATCAATATTGACGACAAGCATGCCAGTGGAACGATGCTGACTCGCACTGGGGCACCCGATAGCGAACTGTCTCTCGGTGAGCGTGTCGTTCTCAAAGAGCTTATGGGTGGCAGTCATGAGTTTTTACTGCAGAAAACGACTACGAAAACCGATGATGAAACGGTGCTGAAAATGCAGTCGACGAAGTTGATCAAAACGCAGGATGCGCTGATTGCTCATCTCGATAAAGAATTGGGCGCGCAACTGTTTGAATGGCGAACCGGTTACAAAATCTTTTTCTGGGCGCTCGCACTTGTCACAGCGTTAGCGGTCATGATCCTCGTACAGAACGATTCATTCCTGAAGCGAAATGAGCAGTTAATGTCGGCAGGTTTTGTTAGTTTGAGTGTATTCCTTCCCGGATTACTGATGGGAATGCGTGAGAAGTGGATGATCAATAAAGCGTCCTTCGCCGGTCGACCACTGGCGCTGGCGACCGACTTTTTCTTCTGCTCCTTTTTCGCCTTCGTACTACAGTATTATGCCGTGGCGGTTTACGCTGAGGAATCTTGGCCTCTTTGGCAGACACTTGTTCTGCTGATGTTCCCGGGCGCTATTGCCTACGGGCTGGGTTTCTCTGCGTTCTTGATGGCGAAGATCATTGACAGTCCAACGGTGCAAGGCACGCGCGCCATTGCAGAGGTAAAAGGCCTCAGGATGTACATTGCTGCGGCGGAGGAGAAGCTGGACCGGCATTTGACCCCAACAAAAACGCCGGAGCAATTCACTCGACTCTATCCATACGCATTTGCATTGAAGCTGGAGGCAGAATGGATAGACCAGTTTTCTGAGGAGTTGAGCCGCTGGATGAGCGACGGAACCATGGGAGATCAAATGAATTGGTACCAGCATCGCTCCTCAAGTCGATGGGGGAGTAGATCCACTTGGACAACCTCGTTCAGCGACTCGGTCACAAGTGGCGTTGGTTATACCCCTCCCTCTGCGGGCGGTGGCGGTTTCGGCGGTGGCGGTGGCGGTGGCGGTGGTGGCGGCGGCTTCTGATTTTTGTCGGGCGCGATGTCACTTCAGAATCGCGTTTGTGTTTGCCTATAATCGTGCGTAACGTGAAACGGGTAATAACAACAAGACACGCTGAGTTATGAATTTCGATATTCCCGAGGATATCCGCCTTTTCTTGCAGGAGGTGGATCGTTTTATTGAGCGCGAGATCAAGCCGCTTGAGAACAGTGACGACAACATTCGATTCTTCGATCACCGGCGCGAGGATGCTCGGACTGATTGGGACCGTGATGGCCTTCCGAATGAAGAGTGGGAGGCGTTACTGGGTGAGGCCAAGCGGCGCGCGATTGCTGCCGGCATTTTCAGTTATCCGTTTCCTAGTGAGCATGGGGGCCGCGATGGTGGCAATCTTGGCATGGCGATTATCCGTGAACACTTAGCTGCCATGGGATTGGGCTTGCACAACGACTTGCAGAATGAGCATTCCATCGTGGGTAACAATATTGGTCTGTTGCTGATGCTCGAATACGGCACCCCTGAGCAGCAGGCGGAGTGGCTGCCGGGGCTCAAAACAGCAACGCGGGGCTTTGCGTTTGGTATTACCGAACCCGATCACGGTTCCGATGCGACACATATGGAAACTGTTGCCGTCCGTGATGGCGATGACTGGGTCATTAATGGGGTAAAGACCTGGAACACAGGCGTTCACAAGGCGCACAGCGATATGGTTATGGCACGCACGTCGGGTGGCCCTGGTGACGCCGGTGGCATAACCGCGTTTTTGGTGCCTATGAATTCACCGGGCGTAGACGTCGAGGAGTACCTGTGGACGTTCAATATGCCCTCTGACCATGCTCGCGTTCGGTTTACGGATGTCCGGGTGCCGGACAGCGCCATATTTGCAGGTGAAGGCCGAGGCCTGCAGGTAGTGCAGCACTTCTTCAACGAAAATCGCATTAGACAAGCCGCATCGAGCTTGGGCGCCGCTCAATACTGCGTGGACGAAGCCGTAGAGTACGCGAAGCACAGGAAGCCATTTGGTAAAGCTCTGGCGACCAATCAGGCGATTCAGTTCCCGTTAGTCGATCTTCAAGCCCGCTGTGAAATGCTGCGAGCGCTGATTCACAAGACGGCTTGGTTAATGGATCGCGATGGGGCCTTTTCTGTCTCCGACAAAGTCTCGATATGTAACTATCAAGCCAATCAGTTGTGCTGCGAGGCGGCGGATACAGCCATGCAAGTCCACGGAGGAATTGGCTACTCACGTTACAAGCCGTTTGAGCATATTTATCGACACCACCGGCGTTATCGAATCACCGAGGGCGCGGATGAGATTCAAAAGCGGCGGGTGGCCGGTTATCTGTTTGGGTTTATGGGGCAGCGAAAACCCAAAGGTGTGAGTTGACGGTGTTGGATGCTGAGTTCAATTCACAGGTAAGCCGATTCATTGGTCGGATTTTTCCGGAATCTGAGCTTATTGATGTCCAGCAGCTGACCGCAGGAGCCTCTCAGCAAACGTTTAAGGTTAGCGTGCGCCATCGCGAAGGCCATGAGGGCCACTATGCGCTGCGACGGGCACAGCCCGGGCTCGAGCGCTCCTCCTATGGACAGGTGACGCCCAGCGTGGAGGCAGAACTGCTCGAATTGGCGTCTTCCGCCCATGTTCCGGTGCCTAGAGTGATTGAGTCCCTTGATTCCGTCGATGGATTGGGGGATGGCTATCTTATGGAATGGCTGAGTGGTGAAACCATGGGCCAACGTATCGTCAAGTTACCTGAACTTGAAAATACGCGAGAAAAACTCGCCTTTGAGTGTGGTCAAGCACTGGCACGAATTCACGCGATAAAGGTTCCAGAGTCGGTGCGTAACGTCCTGCACGCTGTATCGCCCGAAGGCCTTGTTCGAGAGACGTGGGAGGCTTACATCGCCCTGGAAACACCACAACCGATGATTGACTATACGGCGCAATGGTTGCTTCGAAATATTCCTCCTCAGTCAGACAACGCTTTGGTTCACGGCGATTTTCGAAACGGTAATCTGATGGTGTCCGAGCAGGGTATCAGGGCGGTTCTGGATTGGGAGTTGTGTCATTTGGGCGATCCAATGCGTGATCTTGGTTGGCTTTGCGTCAATTCATGGCGGTTTGGTCGGCGCGAGTTGCCCGTCGGTGGGTTCGGAACGGTTGACGACCTGATCGCAGGTTATGAGACAGAGTCGGGGACTTGCGTAGATAAAGGAGCCCTTCATTTTTGGGAGGTGTTCGGGTCCTTTTGGTGGTCTGTAACCACCTTGGGAATGGCGCAGACCTGGCGCACGGGAGAAACCCCCTCGGTTGAGCGCCCGGTTATCGGACGTAGAAGTTCGGAAGCGCAGATGGATTGCGTGCACCTTTTGATCCCCGGCCCTATCGGCTCTTCGCTTGAGCCACGAGACGAGACCAATTTGCCAACATCATTCGAGCTAGTGAGCTCGGTGAGAGCGCACCTCAAAACATCGGTTCTGGAGAATCTCGAGGGGGCTGATAAATTCTTACTTCGGGTGGCAATGAATTCCCTGGCTATTGCAGAGCGAGAGCTTCAGTTTTTGCCTGTGCTAGAGGCGCAGGAGCTGGATCGCTTAGCGGTGCTTGTTGGGGAGGGAGACCTAGCCGAACTGCGCTGGAAACTCGTACACGCTTTACGGAGCGAATCCTGCGCTCACGATTCGCGCCTTTACGAGCACCTTAGGTTAACCGTTGCCGGCCGTCTCGCAGTGGATCAGCCCACGTATTCAGCGTTAACGTCCGTAGCATCAATGGCTGGATAAGCGGTGACGTTAGAGTTTTTGGTTAACCTGCCATAGACTTACCCTCGTGCCGTTGTAGCTCAGTTGGAAGAGCGTTTGCCTCCTAAGCGAAAGGTCGCAGGTTCGATCCCTGCCAGCGGCGCCACCACATCGCAGTCGATGAATCAGGATCGTATCGGGTATGCGCTAAGCGCTATGGCTTAAACGATCGAACGGAAGAGCGAACCCTTGTCGCGTCGAAAAGTAAAACTGTCTAGGGCTGGGTCGTCCCAGTCCACGCTGCCCGTTGTTGAGGACGTCTTCGTGGAGGCTGTTCGTGATCTGAGCAGTGACGGGCGTGGTGTTATCGAGGCGCCTGATGGGCAGATCTTATTTGTCTCGGGCGTCTGGCCGGGCGAGGAGGTTGAGATCAAGCGGTCTCGCCGGGGTAAATCAGTGGTGGCCGAGCTCCAATCGATCCTGACACCATCAACTGCGCGTCGCGACGCTGTCTGTGTGCATCATCAGCAGGGCAGTTGCGGAGGTTGTCCCTGGATGTTCGTTGACTACCAAGAGCAACTCCAGCAAAAGCAGAACCGACTCTCAAAAATTGCCAAGAGAATCGCTTTTACTAAGCAAACATGCTTAGTTCGCGAGGCATCTCAAAGTCTGGGATACCGCAATCGAGCGCAGTTAAAGTCCGATGGCGTGAAGCTGGGTTATGTGGCTAAGGGATCCCATGAGCTAGCCGATGTTACTGAATGCCCCGTTTTGACCGATGTGAATCAACGACAGTTGGCAACGCTTCGAAAGACGTTGCCCAACCGAGATTGGCGTCCCAGTAAGCACCAGCAGTGGACGACCATTGATATTGATGACGAGCGAGGTACGCCGCTGATCAATCAGCGCCAAGCGTTTCGGCAAGGTAATTCGGGCCAAAACAAACAGTTGCGGAAATGGTTGAGCGCCAAGCTGGCGAGCTTACCCATGCCAGGCTCGGTATTTGAATTCTTCTGCGGTTCGGGCAACCTGACGGAGCTGATCTCGCAACAGATAAAGTCGCCCGTAATTGCGGTTGAGGCCGATGCCTTGTCAATCGACGAATTGACTGCACGCGCTTTGCCAAATGTACGACCAGTGCGAGTTAATCTGTTCTCCGAGCCAAGCATTACCTCAAATTTGCCCGTGGCTGAGCATGAGATCGGTATTGTCATGGATCCACCTCGAGATGGGCTTAAAGAACGCGATGCGCTAGCAGCTTGGTTTATGCGAGCCCAATGGGTTGTTTACGTCTCCTGCGATGCGGCGACCTGGGAGCGGGACGCTGTGTTCATGCAAGCGTGTGGACTTTTCGCGGATGACGTATCAGGCCTAGATATGTTCCCTCACACACCACACATCGAGATACTGTCGGTCTTCAAGCGCGAGAGCCGATAGTCCCTGTCATGAACTCTAGCACTTCGTTGAAGTTGCCTCGAAATACGACATGCCGCTGTTTGGACTTGAGTTGATAGTCATACATGGGGTCGTAGTAGTCCCGCAGTAAAACGGTAATCCATTGCTTGTGTTGTTCTGCGTCGCCCTGCGAGTGCGCTAGCAGCGCTTTTTCCAACACCTCGGAGAGCTCTTGATAGCGCGCGCCGCCTAGGCGCTTTTGAATATTCGCGAGACTTAGCCGTAAGGAAGTGGCAAAGGCTGAAAAAGCAGCCTCGGGAGAGTCACAGAGTGCGACCTGTTCTCGGTAGTTGCTTAAAATATAGTTTTCCCAGGAGTGATGGACGCGGTCTTCAAGACTTGCATCCAGCACGACAAGAGGCGCCGCCCGGAGCTTTTCCTGCAAAGTGAGGGGCAATGCGCATCGCCCAATCAATCGGCTTTCATCTTCCATTATCACCTGTTGATGCCCACCGTTACGCAATTTAAGTAGCTCGATAGCAATACGGTTCTCAAAATTGACTTGAGTCGGCTGTGGTTCTGCCCGCTTACCAAACGCGCTGCCTCTGTGGTGTGCAAGGCCCTCTAAATCGATTACTGGCAATCTGAGCATGTCAGAGGCTTGATTCAATAATGCGGTCTTTGCGACGCCTGTTCTCCCGCCAATGACTACAAGGCTGGTGTCGGACAGGCACTTCTCAAGGGAGTTCAGTAGGTAAGCGCGGAGCGCTTTATAACCCCCGTCAACGACTGGCAGGTGATACCCCTCGGAAGCAAGCCATGCCTGTACCGTTTGAGATCGCAATCCACCGCGGAAACAAAATAGGGCGGCATTCGCATTACGCTCTACCTGCTCGATCCAAGCGGCAATGCGGTCTTCCTTTACGTGGCCAGAAACCAGCTCGTGACCCAATGCGACCGCGGCGTGTTCGCCCTGTTCTTTATAGCGGATGCCCACCTGTTCGCGCTCGACATCTGTCATGAGTGGGATGTTAACCGCTCCGGGAAAACTGCCACGCTCAAACTCGATAGGTGCACGAGTATCAATTAAGGGTCTATCCCTGAGGAACAGCTCCTCGAAGGTCGATGAATCGAGACGTGATGAGTGCTTCTCAGTCACAGAGCGTCAGTAATGCCTCTTCCCTGGCCTGCTTGCTCAGGTGCCCAATCGGCATGAAGGGTAACCCTGCGTTTTTCAGGACTTTAGCGACCTCATCCACAGCCTCGGGTTGCACGGTAATGAGCAGTCCACCACTGGTTTGAGGGTCGCACAGAATCGCGCGCTCGGTGTCACTCAGTGACGGTAAGTGTTTTGCTATTGAGGCATGATTCCGGCCCGTGCCACCGGGGACACAGGCCTCGGCCACGTAATGCTGGAGATTTGGCAGTTTTGGGATCTTAGACCACGAAATTTCCGCATCAAGCGAGCTCGATACCATGATTTCAGTCAGGTGGCCTGCGAGTCCAAACCCCGTGACATCAGTCAGCGCATTGACACCTTTGATCGCCGCCAGGGAGGGCCCAATTCGGTTAAGTGATCGCATGCATTCACTCGCCAGCTCAACGTCGTCCCGCTGAGCCTTACCGTGTTTGATCGCCGTGCTGATGATTCCGACTCCCAGCGGTTTGGTTAGGAAAAGCGTGTCCCCATGTTGAGCTGCATTGTTCTGCTTTAGATTCTCAATCTCGACAAGCCCAGAAACGGCGAGTCCGAAAATGGGTTCCGAGATATCAATGCTGTGGCCTCCCGCCAGCGCGATTCCGGCCTCGCGACAGGTCTGTCGAGCGCCCGCCAGTACACTGCTGGCGACGGAGGGCGCAAGCTTGTCTACTGGCCATCCCAGTATGGCAATCGCCACCGTTGGATGTCCTCCCATGGCATAGATATCGCTAATCGCATTGGTCGCAGAAATCTGTCCAAATTCGAAGGGGTCATCCACGATCGGTGTAAAAAAATCGGTGGTGCTCAGCAGGGCTCTGCCATCACCAATATCGACGGCCGCGGCATCATCGCGGCTACTGTTCCCTACCAGCAACGGGGATGTGCTGTCCTCGAGTGCATCGATTTCCACCGGCGTCAGAATTTCTCGAAGCGTCTCGGGTGACAATTTGCAGCCACAACCAGCGGCCGGGCTGAATTGTGTCAACTTAATCGTGTTTGATTCCATGGTTACCGCGTTGTCTTGTTTACTGTTTAGTCGCTCGCATTTGGATTGAAAAAACTGTCATAGAGCTTCATGCTCCCTAAGATGTTCAGTTGTATCTCCCGAAACTCTCGCACAGTACTGATCTGTTGTCTGTTTTCACTCGGTCCTCTGGTCGCTAGCGCGACTGATGACACAGCGATAGCGCAGCAGACCAGCGATCGTGACCAATTTAAATTGGCCGTTAGAGAGCTTCGCACAGGCGTGGGGCCAAGGTATCAGACTTTGCGTCAGGAGTTGGATGATTATCCACTCGCCATCTATCTCGATGCGCTCGTGATTGAGGGTAATCTGCACTACGGCAAGCCCGACGACGTGAAAGTATTTCTGCAGGCAGCGGAGGCTTCTCCCATTGCTATGCGCACCTTGCGTAGTTTCGTTCGGCACAAAATTGACGACCGTCGATGGGAAGCGGTTGTGGAGGTCACAGACGGCTTATCACTCAGTACTGAGTTGACCTGTCATCGCGCGCATGCGCTTTTGATGGGGGGAGACGAACATCGAGCAACACCCCTTCTCAACGGTGTTTGGACAGTAGGGAAGTCGCAAATCAAGGCCTGTGATCCTGCGTTTAAGGCCTGGTATCGAAAGTCCGGGCCATCGGATGAGGTGGTGTGGAATCGGGCGTTAAAAGCCGCAGATGCGCGAAACTCGACCCTACTGCGCTACTTAAAGCGATTTGCGTCCGAAGACCTGAAGCGTAGCCTCGATGATTTAGGTGCAATCTACACCCGTCCCGATCGGGTCACTCGGAAAACACGTGGATCGCTCTCTCGTCAGCAAGATATTGCGCATATGGGAATCAAGCGGTTAGCCAAAGTAAATCCCAAGCGTGCACTCGGTGCGATGCAAGCCCTATCAAAACGCTTCGAGTTCGACGAATCTCAGCAAGCGACCATGCACAGCCTCATTGTCCGTCATAGTTTGTTCGCGAAAAGTGCTGCACCTGGTGATTGGGTCAAATCGCGCTTGGCCGAGTTGCGCGACGATGAGCTGACGGAGATCTATCTGAGATCTACCATTGAAGACGCGGACTGGCCGAATTTTAGAGTGGCCTATGAGTGGCTGTCTGCCGAGCGACAAGCGAGTGATGAGTGGCGTTATTGGCGCGTTATGGCGGCAGCGCCCGGTGAAGCGGAGCGCTCCGAGGCGGAACTCAATACTCTGGCAGCGGGGCGAGGTTTTCACGCATACCTAGCGGCAGAGATCTTATCTCTCCCGCCCGGTTTAGCAAGTGACGACATCGTTGCGGCGCCGGTCACCGACAGTGATGTGGTTGCCCGAGTTCGAGAGCTCATCGCCGTGGGAATGATCTGGGAGGCGAGAAGTGAGTTCAGAGCTGCACTTGACGACCCTGCCGTCGCTTTGAGTCTCGCCGACTTAGCTGCGGAATCGGGGTGGCACAGTCTTGCCATCGAGGCCGCGGCTGCTGCGAAGGCCTGGGGGCGGGTGGATTTGCGGTTTCCTGTCGTTTATCAAACCGAATTCTCGAATGCCTCGGAAGAGTCCGGCTTGGACGTCGAAGAGTTATTTGCCGTAGCGAGGCGTGAGAGCGCAATGGCCCCTGACGCAGTATCGGAGGTTGGTGCACGGGGTTTGATGCAGCTTATGCCCAGCACGGCTCGTTTGACCGCGCGCAAACACAATTACCGTTACAGTCGCTCGCGGCTCATGCGCCCTGGCTATAACACGGCGGTTGGCGCACTGTATTACGCGGATTTGATCAAGCAGTATGACGGCAATCGCGTATTGGCATTAGCAGCCTACAACGCGGGCCCTAATCGCGTGCGGCGCTGGAGCGAGGGAACCATGAGTGTCGCGCGATGGGTCGATACGATTCCGTTTAAAGAGACACGGGAGTACGTTCGTGCCGTTTTGGCGTACAGCGTCATTTATCGGCTCAAAGCGGGTAAGGCCGCGAACATGCTCACTGATATGGAGCGCGATTTTTTGTATTAATTGTTGTCCTCAGAGCAATTGTTATTTGCAATGGTGACGATTGTTCCCTACAACCACATTTGGTCTACTCAGCCTCGTAAATTCACTTAGCTCCCAAACCAAAACAATAGGAAATTATTATGAAAAGTCTTCAAATGCAGTCGTGCGTCCACGCGGAGGGTACCATTGAATGTGCCTTGTTTGAGGTTGATATTGCCGCGCCGAGCGACAACGAGGTGATGGTCAAAGTTGAGGCGTCGCCCATCAACCCCTCCGATCTGGGGCTTATGTTCGGGGCTGCTGATGTTGACTCAATTCGTGCCTCAGAGCGTAACGGCCACCCCTCCATCGTTCTTGATGTTCCAGCGCCCGCAATGCGCGCAATGGCAACGAGGGTGGGAGAGTGGTTGCCCGTGGGAAATGAAGCCTGCGGCACCGTTGTAGAGGCGGGTGCCAGTCCTGAAGCACAGGCGCTTCTGGGTAAGCGCGTCGCGCTCTTTGGTGGGGAGATGTACTCCGACTACCGAACGGTATCCATTTTTCAGTGTATTGCCCTCCCAGATAGCACAACGCCAGAAGAAGGGGCTTCATGTTTCGTGAACCCAATGACAGCTCTCGGCTTCGTAGAAACCATGAAAATGGAGGGCCATAAGGCGATTGTACACACGGCAGCAGCGTCGAATCTTGGCCAGATGCTCAACCGTATTTGCCTCAACGACGGTGTTCCGCTGGTTAATATTGTGAGAAGCGAGGAGCAGGTTAGTCTTCTGAAAGGTCAAGGTGCCGAACATGTGGTCAATAGTTCAGATGCTGACTTTGCGGAGCAGCTGACTGCGGCACTCAATGCGACCGGGGCCACCTTGGCGTTTGATGCGATTGGTGGCGGGAAGTTGGGTAACGCAATCCTGATGGCAATGGAGGCCTCGGCGGTGCAGCGTATGACGGAGTGGTCTCGCTATGGGTCTAATGAGTTTAAGCAACTCTACATTTACGGTGCCTTAGATTTGGCACCCACCACGCTTAATCGTGGCTATGGCTTCTCTTGGGGCATTGGTGGCTGGCTATTAACACCCTTCATGACGAAGGCGGGACGTGAAGTGGTTGATCGTATGCAGGCGAGAGTAGTTGCCGAGCTCACGACTACGTTTGCCAGTGGTTACTCAGATCGCGTTAGCCTCGCCGAATCTGTCACTCCAGCAGCTGGCGCTAAATATGGTGTACGCGCAACCGGTCAAAAGGCATTGATTACGTTCTAACTCTAGCCACCTGAGAGTTTGCAGGTGAATCCAAGGTGCTCCAGCGCGCCTTTGCAGGTCTCGCGCTGATCGCCTTGGATTTCAATCTGCTCGCCCTTGACCGCGCCGCCAACACCGCATTTTTGTTTCAGCGTTTTTGAAATTGTTTTTAACTCCGAGGTCGCGACGGGAAGACCGGTGATGATGGTCACTGCTTTTCCCCCGCGGCCCTTGGTCTCGCGAGAGATCCTTACGATACCGTCTCCCACGTGACGTGGTCGATCCTTACCACAAACACAGTTGCTGACGGCCCGGTGACACTGTGGGCAAAGCCGACCTTGGTCCGTACTGTAAACCGCGTTTCCTTTCATTTTTTTCTTCATGGTCTCTTTGAGTTGGTTTTTACTTCCCTCGTTAGTTTAGCAGTTGGTATGGTGTACGGCGCGAGGGGCGCCGATCCAATTACGTGAGATACAAAAGCATTGAATAATCAGGAAACGACAGAAGTCATCACTGAACTCGAGACTAAGATAGCGTTCCTCGAAGCCGCAAACGATGAATTGGAGCGAGCACTGCTATCACAGCATGAGCGTATTGATCGACTCGATATCGTTGTTACCGAGTTGCGCAACCGCATAAAAGAACAGGCTTCAATTATCCAGGGGCTGGATTCCCCTGGCGATGAGGCTCCGCCTCCGCATTATTAAATCTAACAATAACAATGAGATAGAGCATGATTATTAAGCGTTTTCTGGTTGCACTTTTCGTTCTGATCGTTGTTGCTGGGCTCTATATTTCAACACTGATTTCGGCGCCAATGCCGCCAGCCCACCAGGTATTTACTGGGGGGGAGGTGCTCACCATGGATCCTGATAACCGGGTTGCAGAAGCCGTGAGCGTGCGTGATGGTTTAATTGAAAGCGTGGGCAGCTCGGCCGAGATTAATGCACTGATAACAGATAACACAGTTGTAGTAGATCTTGCGGGACGAACCCTTATCCCCGGCTTTGTCGACGCGCACGGTCATTTTCCAGGGTCAGGTCAAACGGCGTTTACCGTTGATTTAAACAGCCCTCCGATTGGTGACACCGAGTCTATCCCGGAGCTTCTCGAAAAGTTGCGAGCGTTTGGTGAAGAGCGCAGCGACGGATGGCTCGTTGGCAGTAACTACGACGACACCTTATTGGCCGAAAAACGACATCCAACGCGTGATGACCTTGATCTTGTCTCTTCGACCCGACCGATTGCTGTGGTGCACGTATCAGGACACCTCATGGTAGTTAACTCCGCTGCGCTGGCAGAACTTCATATCGATGAAACAACGCCTGATCCTGAAGGGGGACATATTGTTCGTGATCTCACTTCAGCGGATCAGCGGCGACCCAATGGGATTCTCGAGGAAACGGCGACGCATCATGCGAGGGATAAAACGCTTGATTTGTCTGCTACCGATGCTTGGCAGATGACCCAGCTCGCGACTTCCGAGTATTTGCAATATGGCGTAACAACGGCATCGGCAGGCGGCATGCCGACTGCCATCGCGAGTCTGCTTGGTCCCATGTCTAAGTACAATCAAATGCCTCTGCGGGTGGCGCTGTTTCCGTTCTTTGACGAGGTCGGGGACGGTTTGCTCACAGGTGAACTAGCACTCGATAATTTCGCGAGTGGTCGTGTCAGTGTGCCACGGGTGAAAATCATAGCCGATGGAAGCATCCAGGGGTTTACTGGATATTTGAGCAAGCCTTATCACCGGCCCCACAAAGGTGACCCTGACTATCGTGGTTATCCAGCGGTGCCGCGGGATGTATTGTTTGAACAGGTAGAGGGCCTCTACAAGCAGCGTGTGCAGGTAGCCATTCATGGCAACGGTGACGCATCGATTCAAGATGCACTCGATGCCATTGAAGCCGCTGCTGCCAAATATCCCTGGCCTGAGGCGAGACCACTGATCATTCATGCCCAAATGTCGCGAAAGGACCAAATTGAACGCATGGCAGCACTGGGCGTGACCCCCAGCTTCTTTGCCGCACATACGTTTTTCTGGGGTGATCGTCATGCGGGGATTTTCATGGGCCCCGAGCGCGCAGCGAATATGAGCCCAGCAAAATGGGCCCAAGATGCGGGCGTCCGCTTTTCTTCGCACATGGACACACCGGTGACGCCAATGAGGCCTCTACAAGCCGTTTGGAGCCCTGTAGAGCGGAAAACGAAGACAGGCGTGGTGTTAGGGCCGGATCAGCGAATCGATCGTATGAGTGCCCTGCGAGCGGTTACCATTGATGCGGCTTGGCAAGTGTTTATGGATGATGACATTGGTTCCATCGAGCCCGGAAAGTTGGCGGACTTGGTCGTTTTGTCGGGCAGCCCTCTGACGGCACCTGACTTGCGCGAGCTGCTTGTTGACATGACCCTCATTGAAGGGGTCACACACTTCCAACGAGCCGTCGATTAGCGCGTTTTAGAACGCCAAGTCCGTAGCTCACTCACCAGAATATCAGGCACTTCTAGCGCGGCGAAGTGTCCGCCGCGTTCAAACTGATTGTTGAAATGCACGAGGTCATGAAATCGACCGCGGGCCCAACGTTCACTGGTCCGCATGATTTCCTTGGGGAAAACACTCAACGCCATGGGTCGACTGATAGGATTTAAGTTCGGCGTATTAAAACTCTCCCAGTAAAGCCGAGCCGAGGATGCGGCTGAGTTTGTCGCCCAATATAGCGTCACGTTGTCCAGGAGTTGGTCTTTGGTAAGCACGTTTTCAGGGTGTCGAACGCCGTTGCGCTCGCAATCCATCCAGAAGGCAAACTTTTCTACGATCCATGCCATTTGTCCTGAGGGAGAATCGGCGAGACCGTAGCCGAGCGTCTGTGGTCGAGTGCTTTGTTGCTTCGAATAACCCGAGTCCCAATCGTTATAAAACTGGAAAGACTCAAGCGCGTCGAGTTCAGCGGGCTGTGGGTCACTTAAGGTCGTCTCGTCGGGCAGCACAATGGGAAGTGTGCAGTGCCCAGCGGTGCAGGCTGTTTCCTCTTGCAGTAACACCGCTTGTGTCACGATAGAGCCCCAGTCACCCCCATGCGCGTGGAATGCGGTGTAATTCAATCGACGCATCAGCGTTTCCCAGAGAGCCGCAATTTTTGGGACGCCTGTACCCGTGTCTCTGGGCTTGCTCGAGAAGCCAAAGCCGGGGAGGGCGGGTAATACCACATGGAACGCATCGTCGGGTGAGCCGCCGTGCTGTGTCGGATCGGTCAGCGCGTCAAGGATGTCCAGGTATTCCAACACGGATCCGGGCCATCCATGGGTTATCAGTAGTGGCGTCGCTGCAGTGTGCTGACTGCGCTTGTGAATGAAATGGATGTCAATACCGTCGATATCAGTGACAAAGTTATCGAACGCTCCAAGCCTTTGCTCAATACGATCAAAGTCATAGTCATTGGCCCAGTAGTTCAAAAGCTCAGCTTGATAACTCAGCGGGACGCCTTGACTCCAGTCTTCAACGGTCTCGGCTTCCGGAAGGCGCGTCTGTTTGAGTCGTTGAATGAGATCTGCAATTACGTCAGATGGGATCGATGGTGTGAACGGCCTAATCGCAGATGAGTCCATGGGCTTACTCGTAGACAACGGTTGATTGAATCAACATACGGCGACATGGCACGCGACTCAAGAGATCAGGTCTGCTTTTAGGGAGTCCTATGAGGGCGCAGTCGCGAGAGTGGATTCGAAATCGCGCTGTAACCGCGGTTCTAATGCTTTCCTGTCGTCGTCGGATTCGACATTATTGCCTAGTAGATAGGTTGATCGCGGCTCCCTATCGAGGAAGAGTTTACCGGTTGACAGGGCAGCCTGATTGGCCTGCGCCATCCAGACCACGGTATCTGCCCCTTCGGCATGCGAGCGAAGCACCAGTCTCGTAAGTCGCCGAAACAGGGGTAGCGACTTCTGAACCCCCGGTGTGTCTGACCAGCCAGGATGCATCGCATTCACGACAATGTTTTGCTCCTGCCATCGCTCTGCCCAGATCTCCGTCATGATACTCAAGGCACGTTTACACTGTGCGTACGCGCGGGCGCCCCGATACCCATCGGATGTCATGTTAAGTCGCTTGAGGTTGAGGCGCTCAGCGTACATACCGCCGGATACGACATTGATGATGCGGGCCGTCGTATCATGATTTTGCAGAAGCGGTAACAGTCGTTCAGACAGCCGCGAGGGGGAGAGCAGCAAGAGTGCATAGCTTTTCTCTAACCCTTCTGAGGTCATCGTGTGTTCGTTGAACAGAGCCCCTGCATTGTTTATCAGCACATCGATGGCCTCTCCTTTCGCCAGGAGTCGGTCGATCAGCGTATCGGTATCTTTCAGAAGACTGAGATCTGCGAATTCAAAGCGAATATCTGTTCTGCCGGTGGCCTCTTTGATTGTCTCGGCGGTATGGGCCGCCTTAGCTTCATCTCTGACGATTAGGGTCAATGACGCGCCCGCTGAAGCCAGGTCAATGGCCGCTGCCAGCCCAATGCCTGAATTGGCACCCGTCAGGACCACGTGCCGGCCTTCCATGCGCTCACTCATTGGTGCCCAAACTCGGCGACCGGTGACATACCCATGCCGCGTAAATGAACGAAGCGCACTCAGCGTCTTCGCATCAGCTTTCGCGTTTCTTGGGCTCAGAGTGGCTTCATCGGCCAATCTGGTCAGCGCAATCTCTAAGCCGTCAATTGCGAGCTGACATTGCTTATCGAGTGCTTCTGTAAGCCTTGGTAGAAGGCGTTCTAGCCCAAACTTGAAGTGAAATTCTGCGTGATAGCTGATGGCCGTATGTCCATCAGCCTCACTCAATTCGATGGTGTCATTGACGTTAAGAAACATACTCCTCCCGGCAATGACGATGCGTCGACTGGAGGTGTGTTCTGTAATGATGTATCTGAAACGGAGCGACAGGACCCCGATCGCTACACGTACAGTGAAGTAAGAGCCCTTGGCAACGGGTCCGAGAGAATCTTTGCGCGTAGCGTAGACGGCCGGATCCCATTCGATAAGTTTCCGCACATCACTCAAGTAGAGAAAACAGTCCTCTACGGATCGCGCAACATAAATCGTCTTGGAAATGCCTAACATCATAACCCCCAGAGCCTGCATAGTTCCCTACGCGGCCCTGATGCGCTCAGTTCACCGAGGGTTACTCTTCGTGGTAGACAATTCGCAGCGGTTCACCGAAATCATCGTAGACAATCTGCTTTCGCGGTTGCGGTTTACGACGTCTGACGGTCTTTGGAACGCGTTTCAATTGCGATTCGCGCCGACGTCGGAGCGTCTCTATGACGTCATTCACGGGCGTACGCTGCTGAGGCTTGCCAGTAAAAATAGGGGTCTTAATAGGAGAAATGGCCTCGTCAACCGCACTGACGCCTTGGGGAACAGCTCGGATTTCACCGCCACGATCGAGATAAGAACGCGTCTGCGACTCGAGTCGACGTCGAATATCCTGTTTTGACGGGGGTTTTTTCACAGCGCCATCTCCTTACCACCAGTATAAACCCCAGACCTGGGAATGACAGCATTGACCTGTTTTTGTAAGTGCTTGCTCGGGAGCTCGAGCTTGATACTATCCAAGCGCGCCGTGTAGATGTCGATGGGGGATTTTCGTGCTGGCTATTCGTTCCGCTCTGGTTTTTTTGATTATGGCCGTTACCGTCATACCGCTTGCCACGGTGTTGGTAATCTCTTCGTTTATTGCGCCGTATCGAGTGACCTATTTTTGGATTGGCAGACCCTGGCTTCAGCTGGCCATAGCCGCAACTAAATATGTTGGCGGCGTTACATCTACGGTCAAGGGTTACGACAATCTACTCGCTGCTGCACCAGGGAATCGTGTCATTATCTGCAGTAAGCATCAGTCAACATATGAAACCTTTCTCTTTCCGAGCGTTATGACCAACCCCGTCGCCTACGTATACAAAAAGGAACTCAACTGGGTGCCTTTTTTTGGCTGGGCGATTGGTCGTCTGCATATGGTGCCAATTGATCGGAGCGCCAAGGGAGATGCATGGCAGCGTGTCGCGAGGATCGGCGCGAAGCTAATGGATCAGGGTAAATGGATAATCATGTTTCCCGAGGGAACCCGCGCGGCGCGCGGCGATCAGCTTCTCTATAAATCAGGTGCAGCGAGGCTTGCACTGGAGACTGAAGCCGTCGTAGTGCCCGTTGCAGCCGCGACCGGTCGGTGTTGGCCCAGGAAGACTTGGCGCTTTGTGCCGGGAAGGGTTGATATCTCAATTGGTCCGGCCCTCAAACCTGAAGAGGGTGAAGATGCGATTGCATTTATGAAGCGTATTGAGTCCTGGATCGAAGCTGAGATGCGTGTGATCGACTCAGAGGCATACATAGATTAGATTTTAATAAGATCGAGAACAGGGGGTTTTATGGGGCTTTATAACGATTATGTTGTACCGCGACTGGTGACTTGCGCATGCGGAACCAAACCAGTGATACGGCAGCGGCAAAAGGTAGTTCCTCGCGCCCATGGTCGGGTTCTGGAGTTTGGCATTGGTGCGGGACACAACCTTCCTCACTATCAGGCTGATCGTGTCGATAAAGTCGTGGGCATTGATCCCTGCAGTAAATCCTGGGATTTGGCCGCCGAAAGGGCAGATCAAGCCAACGTTAACGTCGAATTCATTCAGGGTTCTGCTGAGGACATACCGCTTGAGAGCGGGTCTTTCGACTCTGTGCTGATTACCTTTACGTTGTGTACCGTACCGAATCCCGATGTGGCGCTGGCGGAGGCCCGTCGCATGTTGAAACCCGATGGTACCTTGTTTTTCTGTGAGCATGGCATTGCGCCCGATGAGCCAGTGGCTAAGTGGCAACGTCGAGTGAACCCCGTCTGGAAGCGCTTGTTTGGTGGTTGTCATATCACGCGAGATACGAAACAACTCCTACTGAACGCAGGTTTTGGAATTGATTCCATTGAGCAGATGTACCTGCCGGGAACGCCATCCATAGCGGGATTCAATACCTGGGGTGAGGCGAGGGTCATTTGATCCTTTGCGCGCTGCATCATTCAGACAGCGTTGTCTGAACGTCAACACACCCCGTAACTCGATAAAAATAAACGTGAATAAGAGGTAGACCCCTATGCACCGCCCCGAACCCAACTTTAATGTTGCAGCGCAGGTGATAAAACAGGCTGAGCAAAACCCGAGTAATACGGCCATCATTTTCGAGGGGAAGACCACTACCTACGGAGAATTCGCATCGCGTGTTCGTAAGCAGGCTGGCGTGTTGCGAAGCCGGGGCGTATGCGTTGGTGATCGCGTTGGCTTTCTCGGTTTTAATCAGCCCGGCTTCATTGAAACGATGTTTGCCACGATTAGTTTGGGCGCTGTGTTTGTCCCCCTGAATTTCAGATTAACCGGCGAAGAGCTCGCTTTCATCATTGGCGATGCGGGCGTGCACTCTTTGATTGTCGATCCCGAGCTCACTGAGGTAATCGACAGTGTTCGTGATCGACTTCCATGTCATCACTATTTTGCGGTCGAGGGCACACCACCTGGCTATGACTGTCTTGAGCAGGCGACGGCAGAAGCCGAAGCGACGTCCGACATTGCAAGCTCGAGCGCGCATGACACCCTGCTCATCATGTACACCTCTGGCACCACGGGTTTGCCAAAAGGTGCGATGTTGACTCACGGCAATATTGTCTGGAACAACGTCAATGCGAATTTGGCCTTTGGTGCAAAAAATACGGACGTGTTGCTCACCGCCGCGCCGTTGTTCCATATCGGCGGTTTGAACGTTATGACGATCTCTGCCTTCCAGATGGGCAGTCCGCTCGTCCTGTTGCGTCACTTTGACCCTGAGGCCGTTTTAGCGGCAATCGAACGACATAAAGTGACACATATGTTTGGTGCTCCGGCCATGTTTTTATTCATGTCACAGCACCCCGCGTTTTCAAAAACGGACCTTTCCTCCATTGATATCTTGATTGTTGGGGCGGCGCCTTGCCCCGAGTCGTTGATTTCGCTGTACGGCGAGAGGGGTATCAGTTTCTGCCAAGGTTATGGTTTAACAGAGACAAGTCCCTTTGCATCGTTCCTTGGGCCACAGCGCTGTTTGGAGAAACTCGGGTCGGCGGGTCTTCCACCTGTGCACACCGATATTCGCATTGTTGACGGCTCCAATTCACCGGTCGCCGCGAATGAGCGGGGCGAAATATGTATTAAAGGTCCTAACATTATGAAGGGCTATTGGAACCGACCTGATGCGACTGCCAGTGCGATTGACGAACTGGGTTGGTTCCACTCAGGTGACGTTGGATATCTGGACGAGGAGGGGTATCTCTATATCTGCGACAGGCTTAAAGATATGGTGATATCAGGTGGCGAAAACGTATACCCAGCGGAGGTCGAGAGTGTATTGTTTGAGCACCCCGCCATAGCTGAAGTTGCGGTCATTGGGTTACCGGATGACACATGGGGGGAGGCGGTAACCGCGGTCGCTGCGCTTGCCCCGGATGCTGATCTGACACTTGAAGAATTACGCGGCTTCGCAGAGGCAAAGCTAGCGCGTTACAAGCTACCGCTGCGCCTACACCTGGTGGATGCACTCCCGCGCAATCCCGCCGGTAAAGTCCTCAAGTTTCAACTGAGAGAGTCGCTTGCGTAACGCGCACCGCTGGAGTGACTGATTTTAAAATGATCAAGCGATACGTGGTGATTCTCTGCTTCATATGTCTGTCCGTCGGATGTGCTCAAGAGCGTCATAGCGAGGCAGTGACTCGCGTCGCAACCCCGGTCAACATGGCGGGGCACTGGGAAATCGATTTCGCTCGCAGTGATAATCTTCAAGACCAATTGAGCTCGATTGCCCGTAGAGTTCAGCGAGAGGCTACGCGCCGTGCCAGGCTCGCCGAGGAGGGGCGCGGATTTGCAGGGAGTCCGCTCCCTGACCAAAGAGATCTGATTACATTGGCTCGACTGGCGGAGATCATTACCGAGCCAGTGCTTTTGGAGGTTATCCAGAGCGACAGTCGTATTAGGGTAAAGCGGGATAAAAGCTTTGCACTGGTCTGCGAGTACGATGGGTCAGGTCTCGGTGTCACCGTCGATACACTCGGTATCCAGCGTTGTGGCTGGGATGGTGATCAGCTGTACTTCGCCATCGAGCTGGAAGAAGGATTAGACGTGACACATCGACTGTCGATGGCTAAAGAGACCGATACGCTTCTCATGGTGACCTCTGTAGAAACAACTGCGACTCGTTTTCCTATGGTCGTCAGTCAGTATTTCACCCCTTACGATCCTGATGCCCTTGGGTACCGCTGCGAGCGGACGTTAACGCGGGGTAAGGTTTGCTCTACGCAGTAATGAGATTAACAGCCAATCAAAAAAAACCGTATGTTGGAGCTCACTGTCTCGTCCTCATCCTGACGATGCTCAATCTCCCTATCGTTTCGGTCGCAATAGCGTCGGATGGGCCTTTTAGGTCAGTAACACAGTCAGCCTCCCCTTGGGGGGGCGTGCCGGGCCCCTTTGATGTGGGGATCTCGGTCGAGACAAGGGTCCAAAACAGAAGTGGCACTGACATGGAGGCAGCGTTCAGAGAGACTGAGGCGCTCTTGATTGGTAACCGGCTTCGGGAGGAATTTGAAACAGCCGCTGGCTGGGGAGTGGTGCGATTGTTTCCTGAGCCCTCTGTGATACCTCAGCTGACAGCGTATCTCGAGGTACTTGAATCTGATGGGCGCGAACTCAGGCTCAAAGTGACTGTCCGCACGGTCTCTGGCGAGCTGTTGCTGTCTCAGTCCTATCGCGATACGTCGACTGGCGAAGATTATAGCAACGACTTAAAGGATCCTTTCGCTGATCTCTTCATCGCCGTCCACAATGATATTGCTGACGCACTCTCATCAAAGTCCATTAGTGAGCCCTATTTGCGTGCGGTGTCCTCACTTCGCTATGCGAGTGAACTGATTCCAGAGGCATTTCCCGATTACTTATGTCAGGATGCCGGCCTATTTGCCGTATGCCGTGAGCCCAGTGATGCAGATCCCATGCTGGCTCGACTGAGCCGGCTACGAGATTACGAGTTGTTGTTTGTGGATACGATCGATGAACAGTTGGTCCGTGTTGCAGAGAAACTCAACGGCGCGTATCACCTGTGGTTAAAGGCCAGTAAGGAACAGCTCGACTGGTTAGAGTTTCGTCAGCAGCAGGGAATTAGTCGTGAAACCCTGCGCAACGAATCGACGTTCACTCGTTTGCAGGCCGTCTATGCGGCACATCGATCACTTAAGATTCACGAGCAGGAGCTCTTTGAGTTGGTCCTGGAGTTGGAGAATGAAGCACGTGCGACCGCAGTCTATGCCAACCAGCAGGTTTTTCGCCTCTCGGGAACGCTTGAGCAGCAATATCGCGAGTGGAGGACTACATTGCGTGAGATCAATGACCTTGAGTCGCCTTTATGAGTAATCAGTTCTCATTTCTCGCAACCTGCCCGGTCGGCCTTGGGACGCTTCTGGTCGATGAGCTGCGGCAGCTGGGTGCTCAAGAAGCCAGAGAGACGCCCGCTGGTGTTTTTTTTAGCGGGACCCTCGCCGTTGCCTATCGCGCCTGTTTGTGGAGTCGTTTAGCTAATCGAGTACTGCTTAAGCTATCTGAGACGGCCGTTGCGAGTACAGATGATGTCTATGCTGCGGCGCGAGGGCTCCGCTGGTCCGATCATATGACGCCGCGGACCCGATTTGCGGTGGAGTTTCGAGGGCAAACCAGTTACATCAAGAACACCCACTTTGGTGCGTTGAAAATCAAGGATGGGATGGTCGATTTCTTTCGGGATCACTCAGGGCAGCGCCCGTCTGTTGATGCAAAGCGGCCGGACCTTCGCATCGTTGCGCAGCTTAATAAAGGCAAGCTCACCCTGAGTATCGATCTGTCAGGCGACAGTCTTCATCGGCGCGGTTACAGGCTGGATGGGGGCAAGGCACCCCTCAAGGAGAATCTCGCTGCAGGGATACTCATGCGCTCTCATTGGGCTGAGCGAGTCAGCAACGGAGAGAGTCTGATAGATCCTATGTGCGGATCTGGAACGCTTCTGATTGAAGCGGCGATGATTGCATTGAATATAGCACCCGGGCTTCGACGAGAGCGTTTTGGCTTCATGGGCTGGTTGGGACATCGTCAAGATCAATGGCAAGCTATTTTCGCGGAGGCTGAGTCGAGCGCGCGTTCGTCTTTACCTGATGGCGTGGAGATCAGAGGTTATGACGGCGATTTAGGCGCTATACGCCGGGCGGAGGAGAACGCGCAGCGGATGCAACTGGGGTCCACTGTTCGGGTGCGGGTTAGGCAGCTGTCAGACATTGCGAAGCCCACCCACCAGAAGCTCGACAAAGGATTGTTGGTCGTAAATCCGCCCTGGGGTGAGAGAATCAGTACACCGGCTGCCGCCGCAAATTTGTATGCGGCGCTGGGTAAGGTAATGCATACCGAATTCGCCGGTTGGGACGCCTCGGTTATTGCAGCTGACGCGGCGCATGCGCGTGCCACTGGGTTGCGGAGTTACAAGAACTACAAGATGAAAAGTGGTCCTTTGGACATCGCGCTGTTTTTGTTCTCATTGGATGAAGACAACAGACTCCGCACTGTGGAGGAACCAACGGTTACCGATGCGACGGATCAGACGCTCCCTGAACTGTCTGCGGGTGGCCAGATGATGGCAAATCGCCTGAAAAAGAACCTGAAAAAGCTGGGGAAGTGGAGAGACGCGAGCGGCGTGGAGTGTTTTCGGGTGTATGACGCCGATATGCCTGAATACGCGGTGGCGATTGACGTTTACGGCAGCGATATCCATGTGGCTGAGTATACGGCGCCAAAGTCGGTGAAAGAAGCGGACGCGAACCGACGATTCGAGGAGGTATTAGACGCCATCCAGGTGGTATTTAACTGTGAGGATCGAGCGGAGGTTGCGGTAAAGCGTCGGTCTAGACAGAGGGGCCTGCAGCAGTACGGGCGCGTGTCCAATCGCAACGAGCGTCGTCTGGTCACCGAGCTCGGCGCCAAGCTATGGGTCAACCTTTTCGACTACCTTGATACGGGACTTTTCCTCGATCACAGGCCCATTAGGGCGCGGATTCGTGAAGAAGCACCAGGAAAGCGTTTCCTTAATCTTTTCTGCTATACCGGCGTTGCCAGTGTGCAGGCGGGCTTAGGCGGGGCCAGATTTTCGACGAGTGTCGACTTAAGTAATACCTATCTCGATTGGTACCGGGAAAATCTTGCAATCAATGGCTTGTCAGATCAAAAGCATCGCGCCGTTAGAAGCGATGTCTTCACGTGGTTGAAGCAGGAAACGGGTGAATACGATCTCATATTGTTAGACCCGCCGACGTTTTCTAACTCTAAATCCACTAGTACGGACTTCGATGTGCAGCGCGACCATGAGCAGCTGATTAAGCTGACGATGGACCGACTCTCACAGAACGGTGTGCTCTACTTTTCCAACAATAATCGGCGATTTGAACTTGCTCGCGCGCTTCTCGAGGCGTATCGGGTTGATGACATCACTGACGCTACCCTGGGTCCTGATTTCGCGCGATCTCCACACATACACCAGTGCTGGCGTTTTACTCACATAGACGGTATTTCCGACACGAATTAAAGCTTGTCCCCATATAACTTTCAGAGATATAAGCTATTACCTGTCAGGTAGGTTAGACAGTTGGCTCTTCCCTCAAATTTTAAGTCTTTGATTTTACGCAATAAATTTTTTTATCGCAGACGGCGGTAGGGTGGGGTTGTCATTTTTTTTTGACGTCGACGCAACAATCCAAAATTTGATCCCCAAAGTTATCCACAGGGCGCCTAATGGACCCATAAGTACCGTTTTGTGCTAGTATCGCGCGCCGCGCTAGGCGCGGTAGCAGGCAGTTCGGCACCGCCAGCCGCAGCGTGATTCATCGTTGACGGCCTCAGAAAGGAAATCGATATGGGACGCACGCTTTACGACAAGCTGTGGGATGCACACCTCGTGGATGAACAAGACGACGGGTCAGCCCTTATTTATATCGACCGTCATTTGATCCATGAAGTGACGTCTCCTCAGGCCTTTGAGGGCTTGCGACTTGCAGGTCGTGCGCCTCGGCGCCTCAGCGCCAATGTGGCAGTGCCAGATCACAATGTATCGACTGATCCAAGCGAGCGCGCACTGGAAGGCTATTCCGGCGTAGCCGACACGACGAGCCGCATTCAATTAGAGACGCTGAACGGAAACTGTAGCGACTTCAATATTCCGCTGATTGACCTTGCAGACAAACGCCAGGGCATTGTTCATGTGATGGGACCCGAGCAGGGGGCGACTCTACCGGGCATGACCATCGTTTGCGGTGATTCACATACCTCTACGCACGGGGCATTTGGTTCACTGGCGCATGGCATTGGCACCTCGGAGGTCGAGCATGTACTGGCAACACAGTGTTTGCTTACAAAGAAAATGGATAATTTTCGTGTGGTGCTCGATGGCGAAATACGATCAGGCGTCACTGCAAAAGATCTTGCGCTTGCCGTGATTGGACAGATTGGCACCGCAGGCGCGACGGGCTGCGCGGTGGAGTTTGCTGGTTCAGCAGTGACTGCGCTGTCCATGGAAGGGCGTATGACCCTCTGTAATATGGCTATCGAGGCGGGTGCCCGTGCAGGCATGGTGGCGGTTGATCAAGTCACCCTGGATTATGTGAAAAGCCGGCCGATGGCGCCATCGGGAGATCAGTGGCACATGGCTGAGCGCTATTGGCAGACCCTCCACAGTGACGCTGACGCTGTGTTCGATCGTGAGTTGGTGATTGATGCATCGGCCATAGAGCCCCAATTGACCTGGGGAACATCCCCGGAGATGGTGACGTCGATCAGCGGCACGGTTCCTACGATGGCCGAGATGCGGGATGACACCAGTAAGCGATCCCTTCAGCGTGCTCTGGACTACATGGGTCTCGAGCAGGGGATGAAATTGACGGATATTCCAGTTGATATGGTCTTTATAGGGTCTTGCACCAACGCGCGTATTGAAGATATGAGAGCGGCAGCCGCCGTTGTTCGTGGGCATCACAAAGCCGAGAATGTAGAGCGTGTGCTCGTAGTGCCCGGCTCTGGCTTAGTCAAGGCGCAAGCAGAAGTCGAGGGGCTTGATAAGGTATTTATGGAAGCTGGAATGGAGTGGCGGGCTCCGGGGTGTTCTATGTGTCTGGCGATGAACGCCGACAAGCTAGAGCCTGGCAAGCGATGCGCCTCCACGTCCAATCGAAATTTTGAGGGACGACAAGGTTTTGGTGGTCGGACACATTTGGTCAGTCCAGCGATGGCAGCGGCCGCAGCAGTCACCGGTCGATTCACTGATCCAGCGAATGTAGAGAGTATCTAATGGAAGCGTTTAAAGTTCATAGCGGGCTAGTCGTTCCGCTTGATCGGGCGAATGTCGATACCGATCTGATCATCCCGAAGCAGTTTCTAAAGTCCATTAGACGGACCGGATTTGGTCCGAATCTTTTTGATGAGCTTCGTTATCTCGATCCGTATGACGAGGCAAACCCGAGCGCGACCCGACAACCCAATCCTGAGTTTCCGCTCAATATGCCGGAGTATCAGGGTGCATCCATCCTGCTTAGTCGGGAGAACTTTGGTTGCGGATCGAGTCGGGAGCATGCGGTTTGGGCGCTTGTGCAGTTTGGAATCCGTTGCGTCATCGCGCCGAGTTTCGCGGATATTTTCAAGAACAATGCGTTTAAAAGTGGGCTGTTGCCCCTGGAGTTGGACGAGAACACTATCGATGCTCTGTTTGAGCAAGCAACATCGGATGGCGGTGTAGCATTGACCGTTAACCTCGAGAGCTTGCAAGTGACATTTCCAAGCGGTAGCCAAGCATCCTTCGAAGTAGATCCCTTCAGACGGAACTGCTTGCTTGAAGGGCTGGACGACATCGGTATTACATTGCAACGTGAAGATGCCATCACCGCCTTCGAGCAAAAGCATCAGCAGGCGCAACCCTGGTTGTTTAATAAGGTGGTCATCTGATGTCCCAACGCATTCTGCTATTACCGGGAGACGGTATAGGCCCCGAAGTGGTGGAGCAGGCGCAGCGTGTTCTGATGGCGACTGCTGACGTATTCGATCTGGACTTGGCATTTGACTCGGCAGATCTTGGGGGCATCGCGATTGATACACAGGGTAATCCGTACCCAGAAACAACCCGAGTTCTGGCGAGACAGGCTGACGCCATTCTGCTGGGCGCGGTGGGAGGCCCAAAATGGGATGCCTTGCCTCCGGCGGAGCGTCCAGAGCGTGGTTTGCTGGCTATACGATCAGATCTAGATTTGTTCTGTAATCTGCGCCCGGCCATGTTGTATCCGCAACTAGCCGATGCATCGAGTCTTAAGGCAAATTTAGTAGCCGGTCTAAACCTTCTGATTGTGAGAGAGTTGACCGGCGGTATTTACTTCGGTGAGCCGCGCGGCATAGCGACGTCAGAGCAGGGGGTCCGCAAAGGTTTCAATACCGACGTTTATGATGAGACCGAAATTCGTCGAATCGCGAAACTTGCATTTCAGTTCGCCCAGAAACGCAATGGCTCCCTGTGTTCTGTGGACAAGGCGAACGTGCTGGAAGTGACGATGCTATGGCGTGACGTGGTTTCCGAAGTGGCGGCCGAGTTTCCTGATATCCACTTGAGCCACATGTACGTCGACAATGCCGCCATGCAACTCGTGCGAGAACCCAAGCAGTTTGATGTCATGTTGACTGGGAATCTGTTCGGCGACATCTTATCCGACACGGCGGCCATGTTGACTGGCTCGATCGGAATGTTGCCCTCGGCCTCACTGAACGCTGATTCACGGGGTCTCTACGAACCGGTTCATGGCTCGGCGCCTGATATTGCGGGTGAGGGCAAGGCGAACCCGCTCGCAACGATCCTTTCTGCTGCGATGCTGCTGCGATATTCGCTCGATGCTGGGGCAGCGGCAGACGCGATTGAAGCAGCTGTGGAGCACGTATTAGATACGGGTCTTCGAACCCTGGATATAGCAAGTGACCCAACCGATGCGGTAAGCACGAGCGCCATGGGTGATGCCGTGGTGGACGCTATTTTAAGCCTGTCATAATGTCTGGAGAAGTGTGGTGAAAACGTACAATGTAGCCATTGTTGGTGCTACTGGCGCTGTTGGTGAGGTGCTGCTCGAGCTCCTGGAAGAGCGCGACTTCCCCGTCGGGAACTTATTTCTTCTAGCTTCCGAACGTTCAGCCGGAACGAGCTTGTCGTTTCAAGGCAAACGAATCACCGTTCAAAATCTGGCGGAGTTCGATTTTTCCCGGGCGGACATCGGCCTATTCTCTGCGGGTGGCTCAATTAGTGCCGAGTTTGCACCAAAAGCAGCGGCAGCCGGGTGCGTCGTGATCGACAACACCTCTCATTTTCGACGAGATGACTCAATTCCACTGGTCGTCCCTGAAGTCAATGCGCACGCCATCGCCAACTACTCGGCAACCAATATCATAGCCAACCCCAATTGCTCGACTATCCAGATGCTGGTGGCGCTCAAGCCGATCTATGATGCAGTGGGCATTACCCGTATTAACGTGGCCACGTATCAGGCTGTGAGTGGCACCGGTAAATCCGCGGTTGAGGAATTGGCAAGTCAAACGGCACGGCTCCTCAACGGCCAGCCCGCTGAAGCCAAGGTTTATCCTAAACGTATTGCCTTCAACGCCTTACCACACATCGACACCTTTCAAGAGAACGGGTACACCCGCGAAGAGATGAAGATGGTGTGGGAAACACAGAAAATTCTGGAAGATGACTCGGTTTTAGTAAATCCCACCTGTGTTCGCGTGCCCGTTTTCCACGGTCACTCGGAGGCAGTACACATTGAAATGGGTGAGTCACTAACCGCCGAGCAGGCGCGAGTATTGCTCGAGGCAGCCCCCGGTATTGAAGTGATCGATGAGAGAGCCGATGGGGGCTATCCAACGCCTGTGTCGGAGGGAGCGGGCGCTGATCCTGTTTATGTTGGACGGATTCGTTCTGACATTAGTCATGAGCGGGGTCTAAATCTGTGGGTGGTCTCCGATAACCTTCGCAAAGGCGCGGCGCTTAACTCTATTCAGATCGCAGAAGTGTTAATCGAAAAATACCTCTGACAACTCGCCGAGAACATGGTTAGTATAAGGCTGCTGGGGTTTTGAACGGTAACTATGAACATAATACGGTTTAAGTTTGTAGCACTGCTCTGTCTGGTCATATCTGGACCGTCGTTGGCTATTGGTGTTGGCAATATGACAGTGACGTCATATATCAATCAGCCACTTCAGGCGAATATCGCCGTACTGCAACCCGATGGATTGGTGGAGTCGGAAGTGCCTACGGTTGCTGAGCAGCCGACCCAACTCGTGCAACCGGCATCGGAAAGCGGCTCGGCTAATTTTTCGGGCTGGCTTTGGATCGTTGCGGTCATTGGCGTTCTAGCGCTCGGTTGGTTTAATCGACATCGACTCATGGTGGGTGGACGCGAGGACACCGCCGAAGCTGAGCTGGGTGCGCCATCGGCATTAGGCGGTGGGCTTGATGACTTGGTGCCTGTCCCCAGTAACGAGAGGGCTCAAGCAAAAAGTGGTTCAGCGTCGGGCCCGGAAAGGGGCTATGGTGAGTCTCTGCTGACTGGTTACGCTGCCGATCAAACGCTGGCCGATGCGGTCGCAGAAGCAGATATATACGTAGCCTACGGCCGCCATCAGCACGCTCTGGACACCCTCGAGGCTGCATCAGCAGCGGAGCCGAATAATGCGTCAGGGTTGTTGAAGATGCTAGATATCTACATGTCGCTGGACCGGATTGCCGAGGCGAGTGCATTGGTCGCGCAGATTGAGGGCACTGGTGATACAGCGGCGCTTGCCAGTGCAAAATCTCGTCTAGATGCTCATCAAGTAGCGCTCGAAGGTGACGAGACGGCCCATGAGTTGGCTGCATCTAGCCAGCCTGAGGTTGTCGCGGCAGATGCAGATGACACTCTGGATATATCGCTTGATCTTGAGTTTCAGGAAGCGGCTAAAGCACCCTCAGAAGTAGCGGAGGCCGATGCAGCCAGCGCCCTTGATACCGAAGATCCTGCCGAGACGGCCCTCGATCTTGCGCTTGCGTACATTGACATGGGTGATAAAGCCGGCGCAGCTGAATTACTGCAAACGGTGCTGTCCTCCGGAGATGACGCTCAGCGAGAGCATGCGCAATCGCTGTTAGACAGTCTCGAATAACCATAATGAAATTTTCGGATGAGAGGCTCGAGCCCGGCACTCGGATAGCGTTGCGTGTTGAGTACGACGGCAGGGCATTTAACGGCTGGCAGGCTCAGACTAAGCTGGATGTACCAACAGTCCAGGAAACGCTCGAATCTGCGTTGAGTAGCATCGGAAATCAGCCCATTCGTACCTGGTGCGCAGGACGCACCGATACCGGCGTGCACGCATCGGGGCAGATCGTGCATTTCGATGATCCGGTGGGGCGTAGTCTGAAGTCATGGGTATTGGGGGTGAATAGTGAGCTACCCGACTCAGTCGCAGTGCACTGGGCAGGCGCCGTCGACTCCGATTTTCATGCCCGCTTCAGTGCCGTTTCGCGCAGCTACCAATATATTATTGCCAATGCGCCGACCCGGTCTGCACAGCTCGCGGGCTTGGTGACCTGGTACCGACGACCGTTGAATGCAGAGGCAATGCACGAGTGTGCGCAGGTTCTGGTAGGTGAACACGACTTCAGTGCGTTTCGCGCGTCTAGTTGTCAGTCAAGTACGCCTTGGCGCCATGTATCCAAGATCTCGGTCACACGGCAGAGTGACTTCGTTATCGTTGATCTTGAGGCTAATGCTTTCTTACACCACATGGTGCGGAATATCGTAGGTAGTCTGATGCTGGTGGGTGCGGGGCTTAAAACCGAGAGCTGGTTTAAGCAGATATTTAACGAAAGAGATCGAACAAAGTCTGGAGATACAGCGAGTAGCGCAGGATTGTATCTAGTGGCAGTAGGCTACCCTCAGGCGTGCGATATTCCTGATGGGCCTAACTCCGCCACGCTTCTGTCTCACAGTGTTTGATACAATCTCGACCTTTGAAAGGGGGTTCCGACGTGCAGGTAAAGATATGCGGCATCACCAATAGCGAGGATGCGCTCGCTGCAATTGATGCGGGCGCCGATGCGATTGGGCTCATATTTTATAGAGGTAGCAAACGCTTCGTTGGAGAACGCAGTGCCGCGGCGATCGTAGACCTGCTACCCCCATATACGTCCATCAATGCTCTGTTCGTTGACCCGACGCAGGACGAGGTAGAACGGGTTCTATCAACAGTGGACGTGTCACAAATACAGTTTCATGGCGAAGAATCACCGGCATTCTGCGAAAGTTTTGGCCGACCCTATGTTAAAAGCGTACCGGTCGTGGAGGCGTCACGGATGCAGGCAGTGATAGCTGCGCACAAAGGTGCGAAAGCGTATCTATTCGACACCTATGTACCCGGAGAGCACGGCGGGACGGGTAAAACGTTTGATTGGTCGAAGATGCCTGAAAAAAATATTGGACATCGTGTGCTTGCAGGCGGATTAGACGCGGAAAATGTGGCAAAAGCGATTAGAATAGCGCTTCCCGATGCGGTCGATGTTAGCAGTGGCGTTGAATCGCAACCTGGAATCAAAAATCACGAGACGTTAGAACGTTTTATTGCCGCCGCGAAGCAGGCTGGTAGGGAACTTGCATTATGACCATTGATATTAACCCCGACCTTTATGCACAGGTACCGGACGAGCATGGGCGGTTTGGCATCTACGGTGGCAAGTTCGTTGCCGAGACGCTGATGTCTGCACTTGCAGAGTTAGAGAACCTCTACAACGATCTAAAAGATGACCCGGTATTTTTGCGTGAGTTTGATCTGGATCTGGCGCACTACGTCGGCAGACCATCGCCATTATATGAGGCGGCGCGCTGGTCAGACATGATTGGCGGCGGGAGAATCTATCTTAAACGTGAGGACCTGAATCACACGGGGGCGCACAAGGTCAACAATACGATAGGGCAGGCCCTGCTCGCCAAGTACATGGGAAAGAAGCGAGTCATTGCTGAAACCGGTGCCGGGCAACATGGTGTGGCAAGTGCCACGGTTGCCGCGCGCTTGGGCCTAGAGTGCCAGGTCTTCATGGGGGAGGAGGACGTAAGGCGGCAGGCATTGAACGTCTATCGTATGAAGCTATTGGGCGCTGAGGTTATTCCGGTGACATCCGGGTCAAAAACGCTCAAGGATGCAATGAACGAGGCCCTACGCGACTGGGTGACGAACGTTGACAACACGTTCTATATCATCGGGACCGTTGCCGGTCCCCATCCGTATCCTATGTTGGTGAGGGACTTTCAAAGCGTGATTGGGCGAGAGGCGCGTTCGCAATCCCTCGCGATGACCGGAAAACTGCCAGACGCACTCGTTGCCTGCGTAGGTGGCGGTTCCAATGCGATTGGCTTGTTCCATCCCTTTCTGAGCGACAGCGGAGTTGCCATGTACGGTGTTGAAGCCGGTGGTAAGGGCGTTGAAACAGGCGAGCATGCGGCGCCCCTCAGTGCTGGAATCCCTGGCGTCTTGCATGGGAACCGCACGTATCTAATGCAGGACGAAAACGGTCAAATTATGCATACCCATTCGGTATCGGCAGGCCTCGACTACCCGGGTGTTGGTCCTGAACACTCCTGGCTAAAGGACATTGGACGGGTCAACTATGTAGACGCCACGGATACAGAGGCGCTGGCGGCATTCCACAGGGTTACTCGGGTTGAGGGAATTATGCCGGCACTAGAAACGGCGCATGCGCTTGCTTACGCAGAAAAGCTGGCAGGCACAATGACACCGGATCAACATATCATCGTGAATCTGTCGGGTCGCGGCGATAAGGATATTTTGACCGTTGCTGAAATTGACGGCATCGACCTGGGGGCCAGTTAATGTCGCGTCTCGGTCCTCTGTTCGACACACTTCGCGCCGAAAACCGTCGCGCCCTTATTCCTTACCTTGTTGCTGGAGACCCCACTGAGGCCTTGACGGTGCCATTGATGCACAGCTTGGTTGAGGCGGGTGCGGATATTATCGAAGTGGGCGTACCATTTTCTGACCCGATGTCCGAGGGGCCAACAATCCAGAAGGGGCATGAACGCGCGTTAGAGGGTGGGACTAGCCTCCTGTCGACGCTGGCGCTGGTCAAGCAGTTTCGTGAAACGAACACGAAAACTCCCTTGGTATTGATGGGTTACGCCAATCCACTCGAGCGCAAAGGCTATGCGGCCGTGGCGGACGCATGCGCTGAGGCGGGAATTGATGGCTTGATTACGGTTGATTTGCCTCCGGAAGAAGTCGCCTCAATGAACGCCGAACTGCAGCGACAGAATATTGATAATATATTCCTTATTTCGCCCACCACCAGTGATGAGCGTGTCGCGACGATCACGGCGCAGGCCAGTGGGTTCATTTACTACGTGGCGCTTAAAGGGGTCACGGGTGCAGGGCATCTGGACACTGATGCTGTCGAAGCCCATCTCGCTAGTATTAGACAGCATACGGACCTTCCCGTAGCCGTAGGCTTCGGCATCAAGGACGCGAATACTGCCGCGACGGTAGCGGGGTGCGCTGATGCGATTGTTGTAGGTAGTGCATTGGTTGATCTCGTGGCCAATGATCTGATCGCTGGTGGTTCTCACGACAGTGCCATCTCTGAGGCGTATTCACTGATCTCAAGCATCAGAAACGGCGTAAATTTGGCAACTTCCAACTAAAACCGTCAACGACGTATACTGCGCATCGTGATTTGCAGGGAGCCAAAATGAGCTGGATCGATAAAATCATTCCCGCGGGTGTGCGGAAAACAGGCGGGGATAAAAAGGCGACTATTCCTGAGGGGTTGTGGCGTAAGTGCGTTAAGTGCGAAGCCGTGCTCTATCTTCCCGATCTGGAGCGCAATGCTGAGGTTTGCCCCAAGTGCGATCATCATATGCGCATTACCGCGCGTCGACGCCTCGATCTGTTTCTAGATGATGTTGGGCGCACTGAGTTGTTTGCAGATCTAGAAACGGTTGATCGCCTCAAATTTAAAGATAAGAAACGTTATCGAGACCGCTTGAGTACGGCGCAGAAGAGCACGGGTGAGAAAGACGCCATCATTGCGTTCCGTGGAACGCTCCAGGGTATGGATGTTGTCGCAATAGCGTTTGAGTTCAACTTTCATGGCGGATCCATGGGCTATGCCGTGGGTGAGAAGTTCACCCGCGCTGCTGGAGTTGCTCTCGAGAACGGCATACCACTGATTTGTTTTGCCGCATCGGGTGGCGCGCGCATGCAGGAAGCGCTGATTTCATTGATGCAAATGGCCAAAACATCAGCTGTGATCGAGCGGATGAAGGCCGCTGGCGTACCTTACGTATCGGTTATGACGGACCCGATTTATGGTGGCGTGTCTGCCTCGCTAGCACTATTGGGCGATATCAACGTTGCCGAGCCTGATGCCCGCGCAGGATTTGCAGGGCCAAATATTATCGAGCAGACGATTCGACAGAAGCTACCTCGTGGCTTCCAGCGAAGTGAGTTTCTTCTTGAGCATGGTGCCATTGATATGATCATTCCACGGTCTGAGATGAGAGACACATTAGCTCGGGTTCTCGCGAAGTTCACGAACACACAGCTGGCGTCGTAAGTTAACTCGGGGGTAGTTTTGGACCTAGCCGCTTGGCTTGAACGCCTTGAGCAGTTGCACCCCTCTGCGATTGATCTTGGCCTAGCACGTTGCGGTGAGGTAGCGCGGCGTCTTGAGCTGCTGGATACAAGTGCTACCACCATCACAGTTGCGGGTACCAATGGCAAGGGCAGCACCGTTGCTGTAATGGAAGCCATTTTATGCGCCAGTGATGTGCATGTCGGCGCGTTTACATCCCCACACCTAGTCCGCTACAACGAGCGCATTCGCGTCGATGGGGCTGAGGTGTCAGATGAGCTTATTGTTGAGGCTTTTGAGGCTATCGATCAGGCGCGAGCGGCTGTCTCGCTCACTTATTTTGAATTCAATACACTTGCAGCGCTTTGGATTTTCAAAAAGCTAGACGTCACATTCCAGCTGCTTGAGGTTGGTTTGGGCGGAAGATTAGACGCGGTCAATATCATCGATGCCGATGTGGCAGTAGTCACCGCTATCGGTTTGGATCACCAAGAATGGTTGGGCGCGGATGTTGAGACTATTGCTATTGAAAAATGCGGCATAACACGTGACGGACGCCCCTGCGTCGTCGCCGATTCGGCAGCTCCCGTCTCGGTTTCGTCAGAACTGCAGAGAATCGGTGCTCACGAAATCTTGGCCCTGCGCGATTACGTGTACGACGAAACGCAGTTTAAGAGCACGGACAACGAGGCAATTGACTGGTCGTTGCCAGCAGGCGTTCTCCCTCTGAATGCCGCTGCGGGCCTAATAGCTCTTGAGACTGCTGGTATTGGGATTAACGAAGAGATTGTTGCGGCTGGCATGGGAAGTATTGTGCTTAGTGGGCGACGAGAGTCTTTGCAACTCGGTAATATCGATATTGTTCTCGATGTTGCCCACAATCCCGACGCTGCGGTGGAACTAGCGAAGTTCCTTGATCGGCAGCCAGCTGTGCAAACGACGACGGCCATCTTTGCTGTCATGTCCGATAAAGACTGCCGTGATATGATCGTGGCCGTCGAACCATTCATTGATCATTGGTACCTACCTACAGGTGTCGGTGGAGCCCGCGGGCAGTCACCGGAGGTAGTTGCAGGATTTATTTCTGGAACGGCGCACGTTAAATCAACGTTCGAATCAGCCTTTGAGGGCGCATTGGGAAGTCTGGTTGATGGAGGGAGACTCATTGTTTTTGGCTCGTTTTTTACCGTGGGGGAAGGTATTAAAGCGCTTGAATGCTTGCGTCTGGTGCAGCCGGATGATCAAACATGATTAAACAGCGTTTTGTCGGCTTTGTGGTTCTTGTTGCGATTGCAGTTATCTTCTGGCCTATTGTGTTCGTTACGCCGGAAAACGCTGATGATTTTGAGCTCCCCGTCTTTGAAATGCCGCCAAAACCTGAGGTCGAGGTGTCAGAGCGTCGTGAGCCCGTGCTCAATAAAGTAGATCAAGCAGTGCTTCCAAAGGTACCCGAGCTTCAGCCACCGATCTCTCAACCCGTTGATATCGCGTCGCCCATGCCTAGTGCGGCCCTAGTGGACGCTGATGAAGAGCCAGATCAACAGTCGTCGGCATTGGAGAGAGCAGAGTTTGACGATCAAGGCCTGCCAGTTAGCTGGGAGCTGCAAATTGCAACTTTCAGTAATGTACAAAGAGCTGAGGAAATTTCCCAGTTACTGCGAGATAAGGGTCACAAGGCTTATGTTTCACCAATAATATTGGACGATCAGCGCTTATTTAGAGTTATGATAGGCCCAAAGCTACAAAAGCAGCGTCTTATTGATATCCAGCCTGCAATTAATGACTATTTTTCCGTTGAAAGCTTTATTGTGAGATTTGCACCAATCTAAGGGAGTAAATGTTTGGATATAGTCTCTTTTACTAGTCCAGAGTCTTTCATAGATTGGACGATAATAGTTGTTTGCAGTATCTCGGGGCTGATGGGCCTTAAGGGCGGATTTATTAAAGAGTCGATTTCACTTTTTGGGTGGATCCTCGCTCACTTCATCGCCACAGTCTCTGCAGAGCCAATTATATTTGCTGTGGGAATAGACCTTTCGCAAGACTCGTTGCTCTATTTATTTAGCTATGGCTTGGTCTTCGCAGCGGTCGTTGTGTTTTTCTCGACTGTGGGTGCTGGTCTCTCTGCGAGATTAAGAAACGGACATACAAAGTTCGGTAATTCTCTGCTCGGAGCGGCTTTTGGAGTAGGCCGTGGAGTTGTTTTATTGTCAGTGGTAAGTCTTTTGATGGGTGCTGCAGCGCCTCAGTGGCAGGAAGACACTTTTGGCGAAAGCGCATATGCAGAATACCTTGAAATCACTGAATCGTTCTTAAGTAGTGGCGTTGAGTCGGAATTCTTCAAGGATCCAAATAGATTATTTGAAAAGACAGTGGATGATGCAAGTGACATCGCAGAAGGAACCTGAGTTGTGTGCGGCATAGTTGGAATTTCCTCAGACGAAAGTGTGGCAGCGGATATTTACGACGCTCTAACCATGCTTCAGCATCGCGGCCAAGATGCTGCTGGCATCATGACCTGCCACAAGGGGCAGTTCCTCCAGCGAAAAGGGGAAGGGCTGGTTCGAGACGTTTTCCAAGCCAACCACATGCAGCAATTGGCAGGAAATTTTGGTTTGGGCCACACACGCTATCCAACCCAAGGGAGCTCAGGGTCTGCGTTGGCTCAGCCTTTCTACGTCAACTCGCCCTATGGAATTGCCCTGGCACACAACGGCAACCTTACTAACTCGGGGGCGTTGTCCGACGAGCTTTATCAAACCGACTTACGCCATTTGAATACCGATAGTGACTCGGAAGTGTTACTGAATGTCTTCGCGCATGAGTTACAGCGGCAAGGCAAATTGATCCCGTCGGCAGAAGATGTATTTAACGCCGTAACAACGCTTCACACCCGTTGTGAAGGCGGCTACGCGGCTATAGCAATGATCGCAAACGTCGGTTTAGTGGCATTTAGGGATCCAAATGGCATAAGACCTCTTGTGGTAGGGGTCAAAACTCAGGGCGATCACAAAAGTTATATGGTGGCTTCTGAAAGTGTGGCTCTTGACGTATTGGGTTACCGACTCATAGGCGATGTTGACCCTGGTGAGGCGCTATTTCTTGATGCTAGTGGGGAACTTTTCCGGAGACAGTGTGCGGCTGATCCCAAGCTGAAACCCTGCATTTTCGAACACGTGTATTTTGCGCGCCCAGACTCATTGATGGATGGTATTTCTGTCTACAAGACACGGATGCGCCAGGGCGAGCGGCTAGCCCATAAAATCATGCGCGAGCGGCCTGATCATGACATTGATGTTGTGATACCGATTCCGGACACCAGTAGGGTCGCTGGCCAGGCTCTGGCCCATGAGCTGGGTGTGAAGTTCCGCGAGGGCTTCATGAAAAACCGATATATTGGTCGCACGTTTATCATGCCGGGGCAGACGCAACGCAGGAAATCAGTGCGCCAGAAGTTGAATCCCGTACCGCTCGAATTCGAGGGCAAAACCGTGCTGCTGGTCGATGACTCGATTGTTCGTGGCACAACGTGCCAGCAAATAATCCAGATGGCGCGTGATTCTGGAGCGAAGCGGGTCTATTTTGCCTCGGCGGCGCCACCTGTCCGATATCCGAATGTCTATGGTATCGATATGCCATCCGCGTCAGAGCTGGTAGCTCACGGTAAAACCGTAGAACAGATCTCTGACCACATTGGGGCTGACTGGCTGATTTATCAGGAGATAGACGACCTCATTGAGTGCTCCCGCGAGGGTAACTCCCTGGTGGATGGCTTTGAGCTTTCGGTCTTCGATGGTCAATATCAAACGGGTGTTATTGACGACGCCTACCTCACAGGACTGAGTGATGCTCGCTCCGATAACTCGGTAGACCGTGCTGATGGTGCCCTTGTTGGGCTTCATAATCGGAGTTAATCGGTGTCAAACGAATGGCTAAAAAATGCCGGTTTTGAAACGTTGGCTATCCGGGAAGGCTTAACACCCGGCTTCGAGCAAGAACATTCCGACCCCATCTACGCAACGTCGAGCTTTGTTTTCGAATCGGCTGAGCAGGCGGCGGCGACCTTTTCTGGCGAGCGTGACGGTAATACTTACTCGCGTTTCTCTAACCCCACAGTATCTGTATTTGAGCGTCGCCTCGCGGCTCTGGAAGGGGGCGAGGAGGGCGTAGCCACTAGTTCAGGCATGGCTGCAATTCTTACGCTTTGCCTAACCGTGTTGCGTGCGGGCGATCACGTCATCTGCTCGCGTAACGTATTCGGAAGCACGGTCGGTCTCTTCAACAACGTACTGACAAAATTAGATATAGCGGTTACGTTCGTCGCACTTCGTGAGCTGGATGAATGGCAGCAGGCCGTCACTCCAAGAACCAAACTGTTCTTCTGTGAGACACCCTCCAACCCCTTGTGTGAGGTTGGCAATATCCGAGAAATTGCGAACATTGCGCGCAACTCGGGCGCACTGCTTGCGGTTGATAATTGCTTTTGCACACCAGCGCTGCAACGTCCACTGTCTCTAGGCGCCGATGTGGTGATGCATTCAGCAACCAAATATCTTGACGGTCAGGGTAGGGTGCTGGGCGGTGCCCTAGTCGGCTCTAAGGACTTAATGGCAGAGGCCAGAGGTTTTGTCCGCGTGTGTGGTCCGTCGATGAGCCCGTTCAATGCATGGATATTTAGCAAGGGACTGGAGACGCTGCAGTTGCGTATGGACGCTCACAGCCAGCGCGCGCAAGCCTTAGCGGAGTGGTTAGAGCAGCATGCTGGTGCGAAAAAAGTGAATTATTGTGGTCTGAAATCGCACCCTGATCACTCGCTGGCGGCGGCTCAGCAGTTGGCCTTTGGTGGTGTGTTGTCATTTGAGGTTGATGGCGGGCGTGACAGAGCTTGGGCGTTTATTAATACGGTTAGGCTGATGTCACTAACGGCCAATTTGGGTGATGTTAAAACCACTATTTGTCATCCAGCTTCAACCACGCATGGTCGTCTGACCGACGAGCAGAAACAGCAAGGTGGTATTACCGAGGGGTTGATACGCATCGCCGTTGGGCTCGAGGACCTAGAAGATTTAAAGCGTGATTGTGAGCGAGGTTTCGCTGCCATTTCTTGGTAATGGCCAATAGTCGTCTTTTCGCGTGTTAGCCGTCAAAAAAAAGCACCCAGGAGGGTGCTTTTTTTTGGAGGAGAAGCGTCGGATCAGGCTACGTCGTCAATAAGCGTTGCCGCAATTCGCTGGCCGTCTTCGGCTAGGGCTTGGAAACTCTGGATCTCGTT
>Ga0255755_1000212_pt1 | contig 64083 bp, 53 predicted proteins | sample 011ome_18_FD_179955 | JGI IMG/M metagenome (GOLD analysis project Ga0255755, IMG submission 179955) | Coastal salt marsh microbial communities from the Groves Creek Marsh, Skidaway Island, Georgia - 011501BT metaG (version 2) | ecosystem: Environmental > Aquatic > Marine > Intertidal zone > Salt... | reverse complement strand
ATTTTGATATTTTATTTTTATTTTCATTTACATATTTTATATCATTATTTCCATTAACTTTTTTATTAAATTCTTTTAATTCATTATTTATGTTATCAAATAATATTGTAATATCATTTTTAAATATATTTATAAATCTAAACATATTTTGCGTGTTTTTGTTATTATTTGTTGTATCACTTTTGTATATTTTTATTAATTCATTGTCATCTATATTACAATCTTCATTTTTACATAAATTTAAATAATATGATTTTTGAGTTTTAATTATAAATTCTATGTAATAATCTATAATTGTTTCTATCTTATTTATTAATTCATTTGATATTGTATTATTATTATCTAATATATTTTGTATTCTTTTTCTTATTATTTTTGATAAAATACTATTATTCATTAATTCTTCATATTTAGAATCATTTAAAATATTTAATAATTCATCTATATTATTTAAATCTATATTTTTTTCATTTATTTCGTTTATAAATTCATTTTTTAATATTATTATATAACTTTTGTCATCAGGATTTATTGCATATAATTTTTTTATTTCATCTAAATTTAATTTAGGATCAGTATTTTTTATTGAAATTGTATTATTAATATTATGATTATTATTTATGTCTAATTTACTATTACCTAAATAATTTTTATTATTTTTAATATTTTCTATTGCTTTTAATATTTTATATTTTAATATATCTTTATAATAATAATATTTTACATCTGATACTTTATATTCTTTTAATTCATTTGCTATTGGACTATATAAGAATATTTTTCTTATTATATAATATAATAAATATGTATTAATTGTATTACATTGTTTATTAACATTTTTACAATATTCATTTAATTTAAAAATGTCATTTTTCTTATATTTATTATTTAAATAATATTTTATATCATATTCTTTTATATTTTTATAATCTATTACTGATTCTTCAACATTTCTAAATGTAAAATGAAATTCAGGTGTTATATTTAATTCATTTATAAATGCTGTGTCATTTGTTATATTTTTAACTGGTTTATAATAAGTTCCACCAACTTTAATATAATGATTTGAATTTAAATTATTAATATTAAAATTTTTCCATTCATTTTTTGTAAATTCTCTTTTAATTGATAAACTATTTGATAATTCCTCATTTATTAATTCTATACCATTTTTAATATCATTTGCTCTTTGCCATTTTAAACCATTTATACTATTACTATCGCTATCTAAAGATAAAAAATCACTAAATATTTCATTATAAAGTACTAATAATATTGCATTGGCTGTATTTTTTTCGATACTTTTCAAATATGTATAATCTAATTTATCATTATTTATTAAATTTTTAAAATTATTATTTATTTGTTCTAATTCTCTTTTATAAATTATTAATGGTTTTATTATTATATTTTCATTTAAATTACTATTAAAATTTATTGTTGAATTTATTATTATATATATTACTAATATTATACACAATGGTATAAATATTAAATTATATAATATATTTACTTCATAATTTTTATACAATAAATTATCACAATCTTTTATTTTATATAATATACAATCTAATAAATTTTTCAAAGTGAAATTTTTATCTTTATATAATTTATTTAATCCTTTTAATCTATTTATAAAAAATAACACTAATAATATTATTAATATTATTTGTATAATATATATATATAGATTAATGTTATTTAAATCAATGTTTTCTATATTTTTTTTATAATATTTTAATCCAAATATTTCAATTATATAATCTGATATAATATTTTTTTTTTCATCAAATATATCATCATTATTATATTTTTTTAATATTAATTCTTTCTTATCTTCTATACTTTTTATATTTTCATATTTATAATTTATTTTTACTATATTATTTTTATAAAAATATATTATTTTTTTTGTATAATGCGCTACACCCATAAAAAATCCTATTAATGTTATTATAAATATATTACCATAACTATATTGTCTGAAATTATTATATACATTAAAACGTATTATTAATATTATGGCACATAATATCGCAAATCCATATAATATTTTTTTCATTATATTTTCAAAATTATTTATATTCCAATTATTATTCTTATCAAAATATGTACCTATATATATCGGAATATAACTTATTGATATAACACATGTTAATAATATTAATATATTGCATAAAAATTTAAATTCATTTGAATTATCTAAATTTATATTTTTTATTTCATCTATTATCTTGTATAATATATATGTTGTTATTACACTAAATGTTATTGCAAATATTAAAAATATTATTAATATTATTAAATAATTGCTTTTACTATCTTTATCATTATATTGTAAATAATTTAATATATTATTATATATTTGATATCTACTTGTCTCATATTCTATATTATCATTATTACATCTTTTTTTTAAATTTTCTCCATATTTTTCTAATTTTACATAATTATATGAAAAATTACTTATAGATATTAATTCTAAAAATATATATATTGTTATTATTCCAAATATTATAAAATATATTATTTTTTTAGTTATATTTTCTATTAAAGCAATATTTTCTGCATTTAACATCTCCCTTATTAGAACATAATATAAAAATAACTATCTTTATTATATACTATATATTAACTTATCTATAGGACAAGACTTGCTATACCAATCGTATATCTTTTTATTATTATTATCAATTTCATCATATTTTTCACTAAATTTTTTATTAATAACTTCATCTATTATATTTTTAATATCATATATTGATTTTTCAAAATATATTGTTGTTCTTATTAATCTAAATAATTCCTTTATATTATATTTTTTTAAACTTTCATATTCTTCTTTATAATTTTCATTATTTATTATTTTTTCTTTCAATTTATTTATATCTACTTCATTAATATTGATATTAAATCTTATAAATGTATTATTAAACTCAATATGATCTAAATCATTTAATATTAATTTAATTTCTTTATGACTTTTATTAAAATATTCTGCTGTTTTTATTAATGCAATTTCATGTTTAAGATAATTATAATTAAAACATTCTATACATATTTTTTTTCCCCAATTATAAAATTTTTCTTTATTCTTAATTATATCACAATTATAACATTTACTATTCATATTATATTTTTAATTAAATTTATATAAAATATATAATTCTATTTTTATATTATATTAAAAAAAGTACATTTCATATAAAAATTAAAATTTTTTTTTAAACTTTTTAAAAATTTATAAAAATAATGAAATGTACTTTTTTATAGAAAATTTTTCATTTTAATTTAAACCAAAATAATAATAAAAATATTATTATCGCTATTAATACTGTAATTATATATATTTGTTTATTTATTATAATATATAATATATGAAATATTATTAATACGAATAATATATATAAAATTAATAATATATATATCATTCCATTATTATTTATTTTATCTGATATTTCGTTTTTAATTTTATTTAAATCAAATAATAAATCCTTATTTTCATTATAGTATTTTATATAATCAATATTATCAATATCTTCTATTTTTTCGCCACTATTTAATAATTGTGTTCTTATTAAATCATTTATTCTTGTATTATCTGATATCTCATTCAAATATATTTTTTGATCATCAAGTATTATATATATATTATCAAAATATTCCTTAAAATAAAATGGAGATATTTCATCTAAATTTAAATATTTTACAAAATCTAATTTTTTATAACCTTGCATTTTAAGATAATTTAATTCATTTTTATTACTTGTATCATATATTTGTGATATATTTGATTCTAAATATTTATCGAATGTTTTATTATTTTCTATTTTATTTATTTTAAATTTTAATATTTCATTTTTAATATTATTATTTTCATCTAAATACATTAAAGAATTTAATATTTTATAAATTAATCGATATTTATTTAGATAATTTTCTCGTTTTTTTCTCTCATTTTCAATTATTTCATGATCTGTTGATATTTTATTACCAACATAAAAATATATTACTAAAACTATTAATAATAACAAACTTATTAATATTTTTTTAGATTTATAATTTATATATATATCTTTAATACTTAATAATAATAATATTATTATTATTATAGTTATTACTTTAAATGTTATATTATTAGTATTTACTGTATTTTCATAATTTTTATTATCTATATTATATATATATCTATATAATTTATGTCTATAAGTTTCTAATTCATATAATGATTTATTATTTAATTTATAACATTGATTATAATTTTCTTTAAAATAATCATTATTCCATTTAATTTCAATTAAATTTATTAAATTAATTGTTAAAACTATTAATAATATTAATATTAAAGTTTTTTCAATCATTATTTTTACTTAACTAATGTTATTATTATTTTTTATTAAATATTCATTTTTACAAACTGATTAAAATTTTTATCTGCCTTATTCCATCCTTTTACAAATATTAATATCAAAATACCTATAAATATAGTTGATATTATTAAATTTATTAAAAAATACCATCCTAAATTTACTATATAATTATCATCATCAAATTCTCTATTTATACTTGATATATAATCATTTAAAATTGATAGTTTAGAATTTACTTCTTTTCTTATTTGCTCCCCACTTTCTATATTTTTTGTTAGTTTTTTAATATTATTAAATTTAAAATATTGTAATGGTACTTTTCTATATTTATTTGGTATCAATGAAAAATATGTTGTATTAATATCATGTAATATTCCATTTGATATTTTTGCTTCATGTTCTGAATTTATAAAATAATTATATGCATTTAAGTGACTTAATTTTTCTTTATTTTTACCATCATATATGTGTTTTATTAAAATATAATACAATATATATTTAACTATCTTATTTTTATCAAAATCAGGATCTTCAATATATTGCATTATTTTCTCTTCTATTTCTTCATAATTATCAATCTTATCGTGTAATAATGCAGCATAACTAATATCAATATTATCTAACTTATCTTGATCTTGATTATCTTTTTTTATTTTATTTAATTCAAAATCTATTGCTATTATATGTAAATATGTTTCTAAATATTTATTATATTGTTTTATAAATATAAATTTATAAGATATAAATGATATTATTATATACATAAAACATATACCTGATGCTTGTAATAATGTCATAAATGATATTTGTTTTGCAAATGGATTCATTTTTAATGTTGTCATATTTGTTAATGCAGCAACCTTAGTCAATAATATATATATAATAAATACTATTATTACTATCATAAAAAATGCTAAATAAAGTTTAATTGACATAAATAAAAATCTCATTATCATAAATATATTAAATAATGGCTCTTTTTGAGAATTATTGGCATTTATTTCATTTCTATCTCTTATTTCTTTACATATTCTTTCTTTTTCTGAAGGTTGACCTTTGTTTGGATTTGTTTTTAACCATTCATTCCATGCGGTTTCACATTCACTTTCTATTTTTGCATTATTTTGATCTAAATCCATATCACTTAACATATCTTTATACGCTGCTGCACCATGATTTTTTGCATCTTCTGATTTCTTAAAAAAATCATTCACAATCTTTGATAATTTTATAATTGTTTGACTTGTAGTTTCTTTTGAATTAAATGATGAAAATATTGAAGGTAAATTACAATTATTTATATATGTTATATATTGTAATAATTTATATCTAAATGTTTCTCCTGTTTCTAAATTATTATGTTGTACCCTTCCTATTTCTAAAAATGTTTGATATAAAAATTTAATAATATTAAATATATGAAGAAAAATTGTAAATATACATAAAATTACTATTAATCCTAATATTATATTATATATTATCATTGTTGATTTTGTTAAGATTTCCGCATTTCCTGATTCTGTTCCTGATGGATCTAAATTTTCTGCTCTTATTTGTGACATTAATCCTGTTATTGTCTTATTTGGATCTTCATTATCATTTGTTATTTCATTATTATCATCTCTAATATTATCATTAGATGGTTTTATACCTAATGTTTCACGTATTGTATTTAATAATTCAATAATATCATTTATTATTTTTTTTATTTCATTACAATCATCTTCGTCAATTAATTTTACTGGTATACAATTATATTCATCATCACCACCGCCTGTTACTTGACTTTGTGAATCATTTGAATCCGTTTTACTAGTTTCTTGTAATGATTCAATATCATTTTGTTCTTTACATTTAATAAAAATTTTTTTATCACCTAGTAATAATAATTTATCTAATATTTCTTTATTTTCTAATAAACTTATTTTAATATAATCCTTTTTCGGATTTTTATTGATCTGTTCATATAATAAATCTTTTAATTCTTTTATATTATCATTAAATTCTTCTCTATCATCTAAATCTAGTTTTGATACAACTTTCCAATCTTCATAACTTAATTTTGTATTAAGATACTTTTCATATATTTTATTAAACTTCTCGTTGTATTCATCTAGTTTTTTAAAATTATTATTAATTTCTTTATTATTCATTTCACTTGATAATTTCTTTTTAAGTTCATCTGTTTCTTGTAAAATACTTGAATATTGTTCTGTTTTTATATTTTCTAATGTATCAAAATCCATTCTTTCTTTTTTACCACCTCCTGTCTTCCCCCTTTTTTTCCCTCTTTTATTTCCTCCATATGTATTATCTAAACAATTAGGCATTTCAATTTTTCCTCTTAATCTCTTTAAAAATACTTTATATTCTTTTTGATTATATTTAAATACAATTTCTAATGGTTTCCCTATTTCTCCTCTTGCTAATTTCATAAATTTTTTTTGTGCTTCTTCGCTATCTTTAGTACTAAATTTAATACCTACATTTCCTGTACTATCAATACTTGGCGCAAGTATTTTTCCGTTGATACTTTTAAGATATACATAATCATCAACTGTTTTAGGATTATGTTTACTAGTCCATCTTTTAATATCTTCCATTCTTCTTATATTTTCTTTATCATTTGGATCAAATGGTTTCCAAAACCAACAATGTGGTCTGGATGCTATAATTGCCAATGCTAATGGTTGGCCTACTACAGGTGATATTATATTATTTTCTATTTTAATACGATCTTTTGGAAATGAAACTTTAATACCTACATATGGTGCTTCTAATATTTCTGATGGTATTAAAGTTGGTGATGATTGAGATGACGGTGATGATGGAGATGATGGAGATGATGGAGATGATGGAGATGATGGAGATGATATATTACTACCTTGTGCCGAAACAGATAATGATGATGTTTTTCTTAATTTATCATTTAACTCAGTAATTTTAAGTTGTAATCTTTTTATTTCTTCAGCTGATGTATGTTTTTTATTTTCAGCTTCTTGCAATTGTTTATTCAACTCATCTATTTTAGTTTTATCAATTCCTTTTACTTGTAAATCATTTTGTAATCTTTTTATTATTGCTTCTTGATCTTCTGTTTTTTTCTTGTTACTTTCAATTAATAATCTTAATTTATTTTGTTCTTCATTTAATCTCTTTTGATATGATGATTCTAATTCTAATATTTTTTGATTATGTTGCTTTTCTAATTCATTATGTTTATTTTGTAATTCTTGTATTTTTTGTTTATGTTTTTCAGCTAATTCTTTATTTCCTTGATTTTTATGTATTTCTTCTTCTAATCCTTTAATTTTTAATTCATATTCTTCTTTATTTTTTTGATATTCTAATAATTCTTCTTTATTTTTTGCTATTACTAATTCTTTTTCATTTAAATCATTTTTAGCTTTTGCTAATACTTTTTCTTGTTCTCCTGCTTTTTGTTTTAATTGTGCTAATTCTAATTCAATTTCATCAGATAATTTTCCTTTTTTTTGAAGTTCACTTAATTCATTATTTCTAGCATCTAAATCACTTTTTAATTTATTTATTTCCTCTTTATAACCATTTATTTTAATTTCGTTTTCTTTATTTAGTTCATCATATTCACTTTGTTTTTTTTCTAATAAAGCTTTTAATTCTATTTCTTTTTCTTGTAATTCTTCTAATCGCTTTTCTCTTTCCTCTAATTCATTTTGTTTTATTTTTTGTAACTTATTATATTCACTTTCTAAAACATTAAAATCTTCATTCCTTTTATCTATTTCATTTTGTGCTGATTTTAATTCCGCATCTACTTTTTCTTTTTCCCCTTTTAATCTATTCATTTCCTCTTTTACTTGTTCGTCTGCACCATTATCATTTCCAACTTGTTTCTTTAATTCTTCTTCTAAAATATTATTACGATCACGTAGATTTTGTTCTTCTAATTTAAAAGCATTTATTTCTTTATTTAATGATTCTATACGTTCTTTTAAATTTCTTTTTTCTTCAGATGAATCTTGTGATGTAATATCACTTTCTGTATTTGATATATCAACTTGTATACCGCTTAATTCTGTTTTTAAAGTATCTTCTTCTCTCTTTTTTTTTTTTAATTCTAAACTTAATTCTGTATCATCATAATCGTTGATATTACTATTTAAATTATCTGCTTTAGTATCAAATTCACTTTCACTACAATAAAGTTCTTCTAAACGTTTTTTTAAAGCTATATATAAATTCCTTAATTCATTTAATGATGATTCCTGTTCTGTTTTATCTCCGTCATCACTTTCATCACTTTCATCATCACTTCCACTATCATTACCACTACCACTTCCACTATCATTACCACTACCACTTCCACTATCATTATAACTACCACTTCCACTATCATTACCACTACCACTTCCAGTATCATTACCACTACCACTTCCACTATCATTACCACTACCACTTCCACTATCATTACCTCTACCACTACCACTTCCACTATCATTACCACTACCACTTCCACTATCACTTCCACTATCACTTTTTGTATAATTTCCATCATCTATATCTCCAAGTTGATTGCTTACACCATCTTTAGTAACCGTAGCCATTATTTTAGGAGATGAAGATAATTCTATTGGACTATTTTGATTAATATTTATTTCATCATTAAAACTAACATTTGATTTAATATCAGAATTTTTTAATTTACTTTCACTTTCTTCACTACCTAATTGATTTTTCTTAGTACTTAAATTTGTAGCACTTTTTTTAGTATTAGTTTGATCGTTTAAACTAGCAGCACTTGAAATATCAGAATTTTTTAATTTACTTTCACTTTCTTCACTACCTAATTGATTTTTCTTAGTACTTAAATTTGTAGCACTTTTTTTAGTATTAGTTTGATCGTTTAAACTAGCAGCACTTGAAATATCATTACTTCTAGATTGACCTTTAGTAGAATTACTCATAATTTATTAAAGTTTCCTTAATATGTACTAATATATTTTAATTAATATTATAAACAAAAAAATTAATTAGAATCGGATAATAGAAACAATCCAATGGTATAGAATATTAAAATTATGAATATTATTATTAATAAATTAATTTCATTTATATCTTCTTTTTTAATATTACTAATATTTATACTCATTTCGTTATTAATACTTAAATATTTATCTATAATTTTCATATAAACTTTATAATTATCACCAGTAAATGAACTTGATGAAAAATCTTTCATTCTAAGTATTTTATCTTCAATATTACTTTCAAATGGATGTTGTATTGTTTCTGAATAACAATAAAATATATTGTACATTTTATCATTCATTATAGTATCTAGTTTAAATTGTCTACACATCTTATTTTCTTTTGTTTCAGGATAAGATTGATTTTCATATATAAAAATTAACCATTGATGTGTTATTAATGCAGATAAAAATTGATTACTTATTTTATTATCCGTAGTATTATTTTCATTATCATTTAAATCTACATTATAATTATTAACAGAACTAATATTTAAAGTATTTAAATAATTACGTAAATCTTCACTTGTTGGTAATTTTTTAATATTACATATATTTGTTAATATATTATTTTCATCAACAAAATTATTACAAATAATTTTAAGATAATCTTTATTTAAATATTTTAAATATTTTTCATTAATACTTTTATTAAATTTGTAAACACGATTATATTTTCTAAAATTTATTATTAAATATATTATTATAATAAAAAATATTATAATAAAAATAGCAGTTGTATAAATTAAATATTTTTTATATTTATAACTTATATCACCTCCTGATATTAAATCTGAAAATTTAAATTTAATAAGTCCTAACATTATTATTAAAGATAAAGATGTTACTGTATATATAGTTATTCTTTGTGAAAGTACTACATTTTCAATAATTTTAAATAATTGTTTTATATAATCATATTTACTATTATGATAATAAAATCTGTCTTCTTTCCACCAATATTGTTTATTTTTATTAATAATATTTTTTATCATCAATATTGTATATATTACTAGCGATATTGGCATAATAATTGTAATAGCAATACATAATATTTTAAATATATATAATAATATAATATTAACAGGTTTAATAGGTTCATAATTAAATATAAATATCATAAATATAAATAATTTATATAATGGCGTATTTTGTATATTAGTAATTAATTCTTTATATTTTTGGATAAATTGTTGTATTTGTAAATAAATATTCATTAATATTATAGTTAAACTCTATTAAATATATGGAATATAAAAATAACTATAAATTATATTTTTTTAATTTATATATAGGTTTAATACTACAATAATTATCCATATATATATAATAAAACCAATATAGAGGTCCAAAAAATATAGATGCTAACAATAAGCCTAAAATTTTACTTAATTTATTACCATTATATATTAAACAAGTTAAAGAAATTAAAAAACCTAATATACCACTAGTTATCCATAAAAATATAAATATTTTAACAATATAATTAATATTTTTTTTAAAACTATAATTAATGTTATTTTCTTGATCTGTTCCAACTATATTTAAATTATTAAGTATATTTGAATTATTATTCATTACTTAATATATTAATATATTATTAATTATTAATTATTAATCTATATTTGATTCTATATTTGATGGTACTACTACATTATTATTTACTACATCTTGATCCCCTTTATTATTAAATACAAATGCAAATAAAATAAATATTAAAATACATATTATTGTTATTATTCCAATAGTCCATAAACCTATTTTAATTAAAGTTTCTTTCCAAGTATTTTCATGAATACTATTATTCGTTTTTATATCTAAATTATTATCTTTTGAATCATTATCATCTAAATTATTATCTTTTGAATCATTATCATCTAAATTATTATCTTTTGAATTATTATTATCTATATTATTATCTTTTGAATTATTATCTTTCGAATTATTATCATCTAAATTATTATCATCTATATTTCCAATATCACTATCTGTTTTTTGTGATGATTCTTCTTCCATAATTTTAATTTTGTCATTTAAATCCTTAATTAAAATTGCATTAATACTTTTATTATAATTTAAAGTTTTATCAAAATCCATAGATTTTATGTATGATAATATAACACTATTAATATAATTTTTTTTATTAATACTATTACTATTATTATTATCTAAATGAATATTATCATTTATTAATTTATCATTAATTATATCATGATTATTAGTTGAATCAATAATATTTACAAAACTTTCTATAATATCTTCATTATTATTCTGTAAATTCATATATAATTTTTGTAATTGATTAAAATTAATTATATTATCTCCATCTGTATCTAATAAATAAAAATTTTGTTCAGCAATTTTTTTTAATTTTCTAATATTCACGATAACTGAAAAATTATCAACATTATCATTAATATACTCTTTAATTTCATTATCAATTTCAGTATATTTATTATTTATTGCATTTATTTTATCATATAATTCAGTTCTATCATCAATTTCTTTATTTTTTTTATTTATATTTAATATATTTTTATCAAATGGTGGTATAATATAACCTCTTGGTATATAACTTTTTAATATTTCTTTATTAGCAATATAATGTTTTTCATTACTTCTATTAATTTCACTATAATCAAAATTATTCCATAGATCTTTTTTATCAATCTTTTTTAAACTTTCTAATACATCTTCATATAGTCTAAAATCATAATGCCATGGTATTTCATCTAATTCATTTAATTGATAAACATTATTTATATCGTATTTATCATTATTTAACCAAAAATAAGGAACAGTTCTAATATAATTATTATAAATTTTTTTATTATAAATATCACTATTCCAAAAATTTTTACTAAATTTATTTTCGTTATTTTTTAACTTATTTAAAAAATCTATACCCTTTTTAATATTTAGATGTGTAGATATTGTTTCATAATCAACATACATATTAGTCCTTACTTTATTAAACGAAAAAAATAAATTGAATTTATAGAGGCCATATATATGAACCCTTATATACCTATAAAAGTATATAGATGGTATACTAATAATAAATATAAATTATATATATTTGATAAATTTAGTGAAAAAGATAATAGTGATGATATTATTATTATAAAAGAATATATTTATATTGATGATAATTTAGATGATGCTCTGAATAAAATTGCATTATATATTTTAAATTATCACAAAACTGATTTAAAATCTAATTTATTTTATTGTTGGAATAATAATAAAGCATTATCACATGATATAAATAATAAAAAATGGCAAGGATATAATATTAATCCATTCTTATCCACAAATAGAATTTCAAAAGAATTAGATGAAGATATATCATATACATTTAATACAAATTCTTTATTTAATTTATCAAAAATAAATATTGTATTTAATTCAGATATAAGTGAAGATTTAAAAAAAAATAAATATTATTTTGTTGAAAAAAAAATACCTACATATAATAATTATAAATTAAAAGATAATAAATTATATGAATTAGTGGACCAAAATATTGAATTTATAAAAAAATCTAATGATAGATTTCATAGAGTTGATTTATATTCTAAATTATCTAAAAAAGTAATTTTATCTAATTTATTTGATAATATTCATACTAAAAAAAATATTGCACTTATACAATGGATAAATGATAATTCTAAAATTTTATATAAAATGCAAAAAAAACATTTTATAAAAAAAGAACAACTTTTAAATTGGTGTAATATTGATAAAATTACTAAAATTAATTGTATAAATATTTATTATATTATAACAAAAGGTTGTTATTGTAAAATAACAATTAATCATTTAGGTGAAATAATATTTTCATATATATTTGATATACGAAAGAATATTAATTGGGAAATTATTAATAAAACTAAAATTATTTTAACTAATTATTTAAAAAAATATATTAAACAAAATTTTAAAATGAGAGAAGAATCTTTAAAACTTAACACATCTTTCAGTATTGATAATACTACATTTACTAATATATCAAATAAAATTACAAAATTTATTGATATTTTTAGTGTAAAATTAGTTACAACTAAAGATAAAAATCAATTAATTTGTATTTATAAAAGATCTAGTAAATATAATGATAATTTAAATATAAATGATTATATTTTATCTAGATTTAATTTAGGTATATCTAAAGATGATATTATTAATGAATTAATTAATTTTGGATTTAATATTGCAGTAGCAAAAGATGAAGTTGATAATACTATTGATAATATTGATATTCAAATAAAACAACAAAATAAAATAAAAGACAATGGAACAATTATTATTATATCTAAATCAAATGATAGTTTCGAGTTAGAAATCACAAATTCTGCAAATTATAATGAATTAAAATATTTATTATATTGGCTTTCAAGAATAATTGCATCATCTAGAGTAGTTAAAAAAAAAGATAAAAAAAAAATTGATACTGAAATTAAAAAAGAAAAAGAAGAAATTAAACAGGTTCACGATGATAATTTAGATGATATAATTGATTCGGATGATGAAAAATTAGGTGAATTAGATTATAATTTAGACGACGATGATGATGAACTATTGGGTGGTGCATTAGGGAAAGAAAAACATAGTTATTTAATAGATTTAATAAGAAATCTTGATAAGGATTTAGTAAGCGATAATTATGCCCGTGATAAATGCCAATCTGATTTTCAACCTATTGTATTAACAAAAGAAAAAATGGAAAAATTAGTTAAAAATAAACAAGATTATTATGATAATATAATACCATATGGTAGTAGTTCTTCTAAAATTAATTATTATACTTGTCCTAGAGTATGGTGTCCTGTAAGTAAAATACCTTTAGATCCAAATAGCGATAATTATGAATGTCCTTTAGAAAATGAAGAACCAATGACTTTTTTTTGGGGAATAGATAAAAAAAAAAAGAGATATATAAAATTAATAAAACCAAACGAAAAAGGTTTATGTGCTCCATGTTGTGGAAAAAAAGAACAAAAAAAACAAGATTTGGATAAATGTATTATTCCAAATAATGATATTGATTTAGATGATGACAATATTAAAAAAAAAACATCTTTATCAAAAAAAAATAATGAAAAAAAAGATAAAAAAGAAAAAGAAGATAAAGAAGATAAAGAAGATAAAGAAGATAAAGATGTTAGTTTGAAAGATTCATTAATTGATAATAATTATTTAATGAATCAAAAAGCACCCATTACTAATAATAGATATGGATCTATATCTGAAGATTTACATAATATTTTATTACCAAAAGTATCATATAGTATTTGTTCTAAAATGATACATAAAACTCAAAAATGTTTTATAAGAAAAGGTATTAATCATAGAAAAGATATTAATCATAGAAAAAATAATACAAATAATAATATTATTAAAAACGATAGTATTATTAATTGTATTGCAAATAGTTTAAATTATAATTAAAAAAAAAAATTAATAAATGATATTATAAAAAGAATGGATATTATTATATTTTTAGCATTGGAAAATGGTAATGTATGTAAAGCATTTATGGATATAAACGAAATTATTCCAGAAAATAATAAAAAAATTATAAAAAAATTAAATAAAAATAAAAAAATACTGAATTTATTTACTTATGATGATAATAATAATTTATCTTTATCTAGAATACTAAATATTTATAAATCTTATTATAAATTTATTAATTATTTAAAATCCAATGATTATCCAACTGATAAATCTCCTTATTATTTATATTCTTTAATTGCAATATTATATAATAAATTATTAATAATTTGGGAATATGATAATGATATAAAAATTTTATGTCCTATGTATTCATCATATACAGATATTTTAACTAATTTAGAATTAAATCCTGAATTATTAATGATTTTGAAAGATGGATCTTACTATGAACCTATTATATTAAAAAATAAAATTGATAAAGATAATACAATTATTAAATTAAATGATTATTCTTTTATCAAAAATATTATTAAAGAATGTTCTAAATATAATTTAGAATATACAAATATTTATAATACATATCAAAATATTTATACATTAAATCAATGGATAAATACTAAAAATGATAAATATTATATTTTTGATATTAATACTATTTTAATAAATAATGATTTGTCAATAACACATGTATTAACTAAATCTAATATTTTATTAAATTTTGATAAAATTAGTTTATCATTATTGCCTAAATTTATCAAAGATATGAATATTAAAAATATTAAATTTTATGATGATGTTATAAATTCTGAATATAATATTAATAGAATAGATAATACAATATTTAAATATTTTATAGAAAAATGTAAATTTTTAAATATTAATTATGATATAGGTGATATTATTTATAAAAATGATAAATTATTTAATAGTAAATTAACTATTTTTGAATTAAAATTAAATAATAATAATATAATACATGTTAATAATAAAAACGAGTATTATAAATATTTAGAATATGAAAAAAAACTATCATATAAATGGTATAATTTACAAAAATTAGTTGCTGATATATTAATTAAAAAATATAATAATGAAACCTTTATAAAAGAGTATAATAATTTATCTAGATTAAAAAAAATAAATAAATTATATAATAAATATTTTACATCATATAATAATCAAAAAATTATTCGAATTATTTTAGAAGAATTACCTATTAATAATAATAAACCTATTTATAATATTAATAACTGGATTAATAATATAATTTTAAATTATAAATATAATTTTATGTCATATATTATTAAAGAATATAAAGATGAATTAATTTTCTCACAAAATGTTTTTTATATTACTAAATCTTTTGAAGTACCCAATATTTTGTTAAATTATCATGAATATATGCCTTATTTAAATAATTATAATATTGATAATAAAGATTTTATTATTAATAATGATAATCTTACTGATTTTAAATTACCAGAATTATTTAATGGTAAACATGAAGAATTGCCTTCTAAATGGAGAGCAAAAGTTAAAGGTAAGTGGAATAATCTAATAATTATTAAAAATTATAATTTAAAAAATTTTACAGATTTTATTAAATGGTTATCTAATTATTTAGGTATTTTTATTACATATAATGATATTAAAGATATTCTTCATAATAATTATAAAAAAATAATTTTTGATAAAAGATTAATTACTAAAATTTTTGAGGACCCTTCATTTAAAAATGAATGGATACGTGCAACTAATATCAAAACCTTTCCTATATCAAAAATAAATGATATATTTAGTAAATATACTTCAGAATATATTTTTGATACACTTGATAAAATTTTCAAAAATGATAATTTATATCCTAATGATTTTACAATGAAAATTATTTCTGATATTTTTAATGTTTCTATATTATTAATACATAGAAAACCTTATGATACTACAGCAAGTACTAATTTTGTTAGAAGAGAATTAGATGACTTATTAATTTCATCAACCTTTATTTCCGCTAGTAAAAATTTCGATGAAAGACCTTTATTTATATTTAATAAGATTTACGATACTAATTATATTTCTTATTATCCAATTATTGAAAATAATAAAGATATAACTATTAATTCTATATTTACTAAATATAAATATGTATCTGAAAATATTAAAAAATTAATTGAATTACATAAACAAAATTTAAAATAATTTTTTAATTAAATTATTATATTCTGTTTCCCTTTTAATATCAAATAATTCGATTTCTTCTTTATTTATATTTAATTTATCCAATGATTCTTCTTCTGATTTAAGAATTTGTGTTCCTATTATTAACTCTTTTTCATTCTTTTTTTCTAATTTTTTTGAATTTTCAATTATTGATTCATTATTTTTTGCTTCTGTTTTTGAAATTATAAAATCTTTCTTTTGATCTTCTTTTATATTACTTTTTAATCCCAATAATTTTATATTTAATACATATTCTAATAATAAAAATGTTATTAATAATGTTATTAACCATGTTCCAGTTAAAATTATTATATTTATTATAAAATTTAATATTATATATATAAAACCTGTTTTTTGAATTCCTATTTTTTTTCCTACATATATCATATTATTTTTTAATGTTAAAAATATTGGTGTAAATAATGCTAATATAGCTGTTACATAATAATAGGTTGAATAACCTATTGTAAATCCACCCGCATTAATAATTACTGAATTTGTATATGACCAACTTTGAATATCACTATATATTTTAGTAATAAGAGCGTCTATTATTAATAAAATATTTGTCATTATTTATATATCTATTTAAAATAAATAAAATAATTAAAATTAATATAACTAGAAAATAATAATTCTAAAAATAATATCATATTATATTAAATGGATTCTAATTATAAACGTGAAAGTATCATATATATAATATTTTTAATATTTGTATTATTTATATTATTTGGATTACCAATTTATTTAATTAATTCGTACTTTGATAAAGAAGGTTTTATTAAACAATCTGGTATTATAAAATTGTTAAAACAATTTTTAAAACTTTCAATTATTGTTTTATTTGTATCTATATTTATTATTTTAATTTTTGTTTAAAATATTTATATTATATAATATAGATTATTATTTATTTATGAGTGAACCTTCTATTATTTCAAAATTACTTGGTTTTAAAAAACACGGGTTGACTCATCATTATCATCATCCCGAAAAATGGAAATGGTGGGGATGGTTATTGTTATTCTTATTTATATTTTTTATTATTTTACCTTTGGGGTACAAAATTTTTACCACTGCAGGTACACATTTAAGTGTTTTTAAAACTAATATATTTATATTTTTAATCTCATTAATATTATTTATTTTATTAATAATATTATTACAATATTTGCTTAAAAAAAATATTAGTACAAATGTTGTCTTTATTGATAATATTATCAAAACTTTTAAATTTATTCTAACATTTATGATATTTGGTTTTATATTTTCTATAATTTTAGGTCCTAAAGGTCAAAAAATTAAAAATGGACTTATTTATTTATTAGATTGTTTGATAGTATTTTTTATTATATTTATAATAGTTTTATTATACAGTTTAATAATTACATATATAATTGAATAATTTAATATTAATTATTAATAGTATTATGAGTTTAAATAAAAAAAGTAAATGTAATATTTGTCCTTATAATATTTATTTAAAAATACTTGGTTTAATATTTTTATTTATTGCACTATTTTATTCAATTATAATTTTTATTAATTTTCAATATATTTATAAATAATTTTTTTTATAATTTATTATTCCAAATTTAATAATATATGTTCTGCTATTTTAAAACGTGTTTTATAACTTATAATATTATCATACATCGCATAAATTAATGTTATTATTATAATTGGTATTATTATTATTAATTCAATTATTCCATATTTTAAATATATAAGTAAACTATGACTTGTAAATAATGTAAATATTGTTAATTGCATTAAATTAAATGGATGTAACCAAGCTAAATAATATTTGGATTTATGTATTTCTATTCTATCCATTAATTCTTCTGTTTTTTCACATGGTAATGAATTTACTAATACTATTGTTCGTATTGATGTTATTGTTGTTAATGATGAAAAACATATACATATGTTTAATGATATAATATAAATATATCCTATAATATTTTTAATTTGTATATTTTCATAAGAAAATACTATTGTCATTATTAAAGCGCCTATAAATGCAATAATTTCTTGATCTTTTATTACACTATTTTTAAATTTATCATTATCTTTATAAATTATAGATTGATTTTTCCAAAAATTTTTTTTTTTATCTATTTCAATTATTTCATTCATATTATATATATTTTTTATTTTTGTTTTATAAAAAAAAAATGATTAAATTTATATAAGAATATAATTATATAAATATAAAATGCCAGTTATTCTTCCCAAGCAAATTGATGTCACTAAACTTAAATATTCTGAAGTTAAAACACTTAAATCAGGTGCAAAATCAGTTTATGTTAATTATGGATCAGAAAAACTAACTATTCAATCGCCACCACTACATCTTCCATATGGTATTAGTCCGCCATATTCAGAAAAAGAGAAAAAAAAAGAAGAAGTTAGTAATGATAAATTTATTCCAGGATCAGCATTAGATCTTTCATTTAGAGGTATGGATGATAATTCTAAAATTAAAGTATTTCACGATAAACTAAAAGAAATCGAACAAAAAATTGTTGATGATGCTTTTCAAAATCGTCAAGCATGGTTTAAAGATGATTTTGATGATAATAAAGCATTTGTTAAAAAACTATTTAGTCCTATTGTTAAAGTAGATAAGGATCCTAATACAGGTAAAGAACTTGGTAAATATCCTCCAACTTTTAAAGCAAAAATTTCTACTAAATATCAATCAGATGAAGCAGATATTGATTGCTATGATATGGATAATAATCCACTTGTTTTCAATGATATTTTAAAATCTCTAAAAGGGGCAAAAGCAGTTGTAATTGTTCAACTTAATGGTCTATGGATGGCAGGTGGTAAATATGGTTGTTCTTGGAAAGTATGTACTGCTAGATTTCAATTAGCACAAAATGTAAAGGTATCATTCGTTCAAGATAGTTCGGATGAAGATAATATTGACGAAGATGAAGAAGAAATTGAACCAGATGTTCCAATTTCAAATAAAAATACTAAAAAGACTCCTCCGCCCGTAGAAGACGAAGAAGAAGAAGAAGATGATGAAGAAGAAGAAGAAGAAGTAGAAGTAGAAGAAGAAGAAGAAGAAGAAGAAAGAGCACCAACGCCTCCTCCTACTCCTACACCAGTAGAAGCGCCACCGGCTCCAAAGAAAAAAGTTGCTAAAAAGAAATAAATTAAAATTATATTTAAATAAAACTATGTATTACATATAAATTTATTATTTTTTTATAATTATAAATATCTTATACGATATTATAAAATTAATAAAAGAGATATGACAAATTTTTCAGAATATTATGAGAATTATTTAATGAACCAATAAAAGAAAGAAGTATACTTCTAAAATATTTTAAAAATTTTACTAAAAAAGATTTATTAGAAGAATTAAATTTATTTTTTTTTAAATAAAAATTCAGAAATTAAAGTAATAATATATAGTAGAGTAATGAAATTTTCATATTATTTAATTAAAGAAAATAAATCTTATGAATATATAATATATACTAATAATATTAAATATAAATCAAATAGATTTATTATTTTAAATAAAAAAAAATATTATTATATGGATACTATTAATCTTGATACTAAACATATAAAAGGTGGTACATGTTATTATAATTTTGATATTTTTAAATTAGGTAAATTAAATATTGAAAGAGAATTTAATAATGCAAATTTAATTTTTGATCAAGTTATTGATATTGATGATAGTAGCCCTCCTGAAAAACTCAGAGAATTAAAAGATGATTTAGATGCTTTTTTACATATTTTTGATTTTAATAGTAAGAATAATAATATTTGGAATAGACCAAATCATTTAGCATTTAACAGACCACGCAATAAATTAGCGCGCAATAATATGAATCAATTAACAGAAGACCAAAAAAATAATTATGTAAAATATAATATATTATATAATATGATATCTGATAATGTTTGCACTTATGATGAATCAAATAAAGAATTAAATTGTGAAGTTATAAAAGAAGAATTATATAAATTAGAAACATCTCGAGATATTAATAAATTATTAACTGATTTAAATTATTATAATAAAATTAAATTAATTAATATTATAATTAAATTTATGTTAACTATAATAAATTTAATTAAGTTTTATGATTATACAGATAATAATATTTTAGTAGATTTAAGTCAATTAAATATAGAAGAAAATTATAATACTAAAAATTTTATACATACTTTAAAAAAAAAATATAATACAATTGATTCACAACAAGGCGGTGGTGTATATGATAATAATTTAAAATATATTAATGATATAATTGAAAAAAATAGAAAAAAAATCAATAATTCAAAAATTTTATTTATCAAAAATGATATATTATATACAACAAAAAAAAAGAATACAAAAAATATAATTATTAATAATACTAAATTATATCCTATTAATATTTTAAAAGGGGGAGGAGGTCATTATACTGAAGATGAAGTTGATAGTTTTATTGATAATGTATTTATTGATTATGATACAATTACAAATTCTTTATTATTAGATGATTATTATTTAAAAAATAAAAATGAATTGATTTTATTTATTACATATGTTATTGGATTTTCTAATATTTTAAGATATAGTGATATAATTAGTTATAATGATAGTTTGAAATTAAATGAATATTTTCATTTTTATCAATATTACTTAACATTACTAGACTCTGAAAAATCTGATTATATTGAAAAAATGTTAATAAATATTGCAAAAATTGTTTTAAATGTTAGAACAAAATTAATTTCATATTGTAAAACAATTTCTGTTAAAAAAAAAGAATCATTTGATGAACATATTAAAATCGCTCAAGAATTATTAGAAAAAGAAAAACTTAAAAAAGCAAATGATGATAGCAGAGCTAAAAGAAGAGAAGCTAGATCCAAAAATTAAATTTCTTTTATTTTATTAAAAAAAATTTTTATATTTTTTTCAATATGTGAACTAAAAATATTAGATAATAATAATGATTTTTTGAATTTTTTATAAAATTTTTTTTTTATTTTGTTTGGATTATAAATATGTTTTACATAAATTATATCTTTATCTTTTATATCATTGTAATCATAAGAAATATCTATACAATATAATTTTATTTCACATGTAGGTATATAACAATATATATAACCTTTTTTAAACATATTTATATTATAAATATATTTTTTATATATTTACAATTTAAAATATTAATTTACATATTTTCACGATATATTTTTATTATTTAATAAATATTTAATAATACCATAATAATGTATATTTAGAATTGTTTTTTATAAAGAAAAAAATATTATTAATTTTTTGAAAAAAAAAATATGTTTTTGATTTTTACTGAGTAAAATGAGTAAATAATTTTTTTTTCTGATAATATAAAATAGTATATAAAAATAAAAAACACATCTTATACAGTAATGACTCAAAATTACTCATTAAAAATATATAATTGTGAGTATTGTGATTATACAACAAAACGTAAATTTAATCTTATTAGACATCATAATGCTAAACATATTAATATTGATTTACAAAATAAATGTATAAAAATATCAAGAGAAAATGTAAGTCTAAGTTGTGAAAATGTCAGCCCAAGCGGTGAAAATGTCAACCCTGTCGGTGAAAATGTCAGCCCTGTCGGTGAAAATGTCAACCCAAAATTTATTTGCAAAAAATGTAATAAAGTTTATAATACAAATAGATATTTAATACAACATGAAAAAAAATGTACTGGTGTTGATGATTTAACTTGTCCTAGATGTATGATAAGTTTTACTACTAGACAAGCAAAATCAAAACATATGAAAAAAAATAATTGCAAACCAAGAAGTATTATTCATGCTAGAACACCAAATTCGAAAATTATAGAAACTGTAAATAATATAACTAATATTCAAACACAAAATAATTATACTAATATTACTAATGTGACTAATAATTTAATAATTAATAATTATGGAAATGAAAGAATTGATTATTTAAATTATGAAAAAATGTTAGAAATTTTTAAAAAAGCATATGATATACCTAGTTTATTAACAAAAGAAATTCATTTTAATAATAATTTTCCTGAAAATAATAATATTATATATAAAAATGAAAATACATCTTTAATCAAATATGATGATGAATTTATATTAAAAGGTTTAAATGAACTTGTATTAGATTTAATAACAGAAAAAACAAAACTTATGCAAAAATTTGCCATTGAAAATAAAGAAGATATATGTCTTAAAATGGATAGTAATATATATGAAGATATTATTGAATTATTAATTAAGTTAATATTATTAAAAGAACCTTCAGAACATTATAAAAAACAGGTAAATAGTATTCGTGATATGATTAAAAATAGTAATAAAGTTTAAAAAAAGTACATTTCTTATTATTTTTAATTTTTTATAAAAGGTTTTTAAAATTTTTAAATTTTTTATGAAATGTACTATTTTTATTTAAATTTTAAAAAAAATGATATAGATATTGTTTATAATTATTATCTATAATGACAGATTATATATCTTCATTTGAAATTTTACCAGATGATATTAAAGATTTAGTATATACAAAAATTATATATAAACAAGATGCAAATCTACTTCAAGAAATTAAAAAGTATGGATTAATTAGATCTTGGTTATATTATCTTCATTTTATTGAAAATGAAGATTTAAATTATGTTATAATAGATTTAGTTGTTATACATTTAGCCGTAGAAGAACATATTGATCCCACATCTGTTAATCCAACACAATTATCATCATATTCATTAGAATTATTAGATCAATATTATGGATTAATTAATGATATTAGTATAATAAAATATTACAATAAATCTTATCAAGATGATAGAATTAAAAAAGATTTAATATATATTATTAAAGAATTAATGATGAAAATTGATATATACTATATTGAAAAAATAATAGAACCACTTGTATCTGAATTAATTTCAAAAGAATTAGATATGCTTGGAGAAGTTACATTTAATGGTATATTATATGATGAATTAGATTAATTATAATTTAGTTTATAAATTTTTTGTTTATAATATTTATAATTTGAAATAAATTTGTTATCTGTATTTTGAATTTTTTTTACATAATTATTATGATATTTTTCATATATATCAGGTGGATAATATATATACCAATTAATAAGAGTAGAATGATTAATTATTTTATTTATTTGATAAGAATATGTATCATTAATATATAATATTGCTCTTGAAATCAAACCTTTTGAATCATTATTGGGAATAAACAATTTTTTTTTATGATTAACATAGTTTTTATTTTCTAATTGAATCCAATTTTTATTATTTATATTAAAATTAATTTCTTCAAAATCAGTATATTTATAATTTGATCTTGCATTATTTAAATTTTTTGTTGTTTTAATTAAATTATGCATATCAATTTTTGATTTATTACATATTAAATATGATATTGGATATATATGTTCTAATGAATATATATTATTATTTAAATTATTTTTAGTATATAATATAGGCATATTTTTATTATATAAAATATCTCTTTTTATATTTGATGATAAACAGTTATATATTAGAAATGATTTTTTAGTTAGTTTAAAGTTATTTGTTATAAATAATAATTTAGAATAAATAAGAAAAGTATTCATTAATAAAATTAATATTTTACTATAAAATATATACATAAATATCTATTAAATAATTTTAAAATATTTAAAATATATAATTAATATAATAATATTAATGAAAAGAAAATATATTAATATTAATGATAAAGAAGAAATAGATTTAATAAATAAAATACAAAAAATTAAATTAGAAGAAAATAATAAAAATATAATAAAAAAAGATAATTCATTTTTATTATTATATGGATTAATTTAATAAATATATAAATATATAATATTTATTTAATTTAAAGAAATATGTTATATTATTTAAAAAATTTTATTTATAAAATTATGAATACTATAAATAATAAAAAAAATAAAAATATTAAAAGGAATAAAAACTTTAAAGATATTAAAATAGTACCTAATTATGAAATTTATACTAATATTAAAAATAAAACATTTTCTCCGCGGGGAGAATTATATATTCTTAGAAAGTTTTCCATATAATTAATAGAAACAATAATTTTTATTAATTTTATAACAATTATTATAATTTATTAAAAATGGATTATAAAATACTAAATTATCATCTGTTATAGTATCTGATCTATTATAAATAGTTGGCATTGGTGCGATATATAATATATTTTGAAATTCTCTGATTGTATTAAACATATTTTAAATTAATTATTTTAAATAATTATCATTTTTTTATATCTTTTGCAGCAACACCTGAAATTGTTGTTATATAAGTTAATATTGCTGCTGAAAAACTAATTTGATAACGAAAATTATCAAAATTAATAATATTTTTTGATAAATTAATTAAAGGATCTGTTAATCTAATAATTAATTTATTTGTATTATTACCATATAAAGTTCTATTAATTAATAATAATGATGCGAGTATAACAAAATTTTGTATACCTTCAATAAAAATATTTTCAAATGAATGTAAATTACTATATTTAACAGAATCAATTAAATCATAATTATTATTTTGCATAATAAAGCATAAATTTTTTTTTTTTAATTTATAATTATAATAGTGATTAAATAACATAATATTATAATATAATATAATATTATAATATAATATAATTATTATATTTATATAAAAATAATTTAATATAATATTTTATGACTATTTTAAGATATATTCTTCCTATTTTATTAATACATAGTATAAATTGTTATAATACTATTCCTTATATTAAAACAATTAATAATAATATTAATAATAATAATAATAATAAAAATAATAATAATATTAATCAATTAAGAAGAAATATTTTATATTATGGATTAGGTAGTGGATTTGTTTTAAACAATTATAAACCAGCTTATGGATATACGTCAGCATATACTAAAATTTTAGATAATAACAAGAATAGTATATTAAATTACATTGAAAAAGAACAAGATAAATTATTTGAAGAAGCAATTCCATCTGTTTGTTATATTAGTACAGAATATACAAGTATGGGTGAAAAATTTAATTTAAATAAAGAAGATTTACCAAAAGGTGTTGGTTCAGGATTTGTATGGGATGATGAAGGACATATTATAACAAATTTTCATGTTATTAATAAAGTTGATAATGCAAAAGTAACAATTACAAAAGAAAATAAAGAACAAGTAACATATGAAGCAAAATTAACAGGTGTTGATCCTGATTTAGATTTAGCAATTCTAAAAATTGATGCACCAAAAAGAGATCTTAAAATTATTAAATTTAACAAATTTATTAAACCAAAAGTAGGTCAATTTGCATTTGCAATTGGTAATCCATTTGGTCAAGATCATACATTTACATCAGGTGTTATTTCAGGTACTAATAGAGAATTATCTGCTCCAACAGGTCGTAAAATATATAATGTGATTCAAACAGATGCAGCTATTAATCCTGGAAATAGTGGTGGACCACTTTTAAATAGTAATGGTGAATTAATAGGTATTAATACAGCATCAATGGGAATGGGTGTATCTTCTGGTGTTGGTTTTACGATTCCTATTAATAATGCAATTAAATCAATACATGATATTATTGAAACTGGATATGTTCAAAGAGCAATTCTTGGTATTTCATATATGGAAAGAAGACCATCAATAAGTGAATCCGAAAAAAGTGGTATACCAATTATTGATAATGGTTTACTAATTTTAGAGATATCACAAGATTCGCCTTCATTAGATGCGGGATTACAAGGTACAAAAATTAATAATGAAACAAAAAAAGTAGAAATATTAGGAGATATTATTATTGGAATTGATAATAAAAACATTAATGACCCAAATGATTTAAATAATATTTTAAAAATTTATAAACCTGGTGATAAAATTAATCTTAAATATTTAAGAAATAATAAAGAATATAATACTGATATAATTTTAGGAAACTATAAAGGTGGAACATTTACTAAATTAGAAAATGAAAGAGGTAAAGATTTTGATAAAAAAACAAGAAAAATAGATGTTCCTTTAAAAAATTTAGAACCAAAGATTGAACCTAAGTTAAATTAAAATAAAAAAATGATTTTATTTTTATAAATTTATATTATTATATAATGTTATCATTTCAATCATTTCATTTATTTCAAATTATTTCATCAGTATATAATAATATTACAGATACGATTAAAAAAACTTTGAAAAAAGTTAATAATAGTATTCCAGATAATATTAAATATAAAATTTTGAATACATATAGTTTAATAAATAAAAAACTTAATAAACATAGAGAGAACCTTTTAAAAATTAAAGATAATATTATTCATAAAAAAAATAATATTTATATGGATATAAATAATAGAAAAAATAATATTTATACCAATATAATTAATAGAAAAAGAAATATTAATTCTTATATTGAAGATAAATTATATAATTATTTAGAAAAAAATGAATATCATAAAATTAACTAATATTTGGTACTAAAAAACAAGATTCTAATTTAAATTTATTATTTTTTTGTTTGATAAAATTCCATCTATATATTACATAACATAATAGATCTTTATTCTCATCTTTTGGATAATGAATATCATTAAATTGTACTCCATTTTGTAACAGTGTATTATATTTTGCTCTAATAATTACATCAACATCGCATAATTCTAAATCATCCATATTATATTTATTATAATTTAAAATTTCATAATTAATAAAATTACCAAGAAGTAAACCATATTTACTATCATTAAATAAATTTAATAATTTTTTAGTATCTGTATTTTTAACCATATTACTATCAGTAGAAATATCTTTTAATTTATTTAATGCATTAATTGGATCAGTTTTTGAATTTTGAAAAATATTTAAAATATATTTTAAGATTGATTCTACATCTTCATTTTTATATAAATCAATTATTTTATTATTTGATTTTGATGTTGTCGTTTTTTCTTTATTATCTTTTAATTCTGGTAAATTAAAACTTTCTTTTTGCGCTTCAATTATTTCAATTATTCTATTTGCTTCTTCTCTTAATTCTTCAACACTTTTTTCTTTTTCAGCGTGTACTTTTAATGGATTGTATATTATTGGTAATAAAAATATAGTTGATCTTCTATTTAATTTTAATTTATTTTTATTTGTTAATAAATTATGAATCATACTAAAATTATAAGAAAAAACTTCATTTACAAATAAAAAGAAAAATATAAAATTATTTATTTTCATTTATTTTATAAATGAATTAAATATTTATATATTTTTTACATTTTATTTTTATTATTAGGTTTAACTAATTCTGATGATTTATCAAAATCATCATTTAAATTTTCATATATATTTATAAAACTATGTATTTTTGTATTACAAGTGGGACATTTATCTTTTATATTTTTTATACAATTTTCACAATATAAACGATGTCCGCATGGATATATTGCTTTTATTTCTCTTAATGCTGTTATATCATAGCATATAGCACATTCTGTATATATATTACCATTTATCATAATAGGCGTAGATTCATCATCGCTGTTTTTATTTCTACCATAATTGTATATATTTTTATTTTTATTTTCATATTTTGAATCATGAATAATTCTATTTTTTTTACATTTTTCATAAGTTCCTCCACATGAAATAATATAACAAAATCTAATAAAGTCCATTTATTTAATAATAAATAAATAAAAATAATATTCATTTTTTTATATTAGTATATTTTCTAATCAAGATCTTCATCTACTGGTGGACAAAATCCTTCTGGCATACCACCTGGCATACCACCTGGCATACCACCTGGCATATTAGCACCATCTGGTGGATTTTTTTGATATAGTTTCATCATTAATGGATTCGTTTTTTCTTGAATTTCTTTCTGTTTACTATCATATTCTTCTGCTGTTGCTGTTGTATTATCTTCTAACCATTTTAATCCTTCTTCAATAATAGGATCAAGTTCCTTTTTAATTTCTTCTACTTCGTCATTATTTTCGTTATTTGGATCAGATTTTACATTATTTTTTAAATTATATAAGAAATTTTCTAAACCATTTCTCTTTTCGATTTTTTCTTTATTCGCATTATCTTCTTCTTTAAATTTTTCTGCTTTTTTAACCATTTCTTCAATTTCTTCTTTACTGAGACGTCCTTTGTCATTTGTAATTGTAATATTATTCGATTTTCCTGTACTTTTATCTGCTGCTGAAATATTCATAATACCATTTGCATCAATATCAAAAGATACTTCAATTTGTGGTACACCTCTTGGTGCCGGTGGAATACCATCTAAATGAAAATTGCCTAACATATTATTATCTTTTGTAAAACCTCTTTCGCCTTCATAAATTTTAATATCTACACCAGGTTGATTATCAGCATATGTAGAAAATACTTGTGATTTTTTTGTTGGAATTGTTGTATTTCTTTCAATAATTTTTGTCATTACACCACCCGCAGTTTCAATACCAAGAGACAATGGTGCTACATCAAGTAGTAAAAGTTCATTAGTTTTACTATTGCCTTGACCTGTAAGAATTGCTGCCTGTACTGCAGCACCATATGCAACCGCTTCATCTGGATTTAGTGATTTATTTAGTTGCTTTCCATTAAAATATTCAGATAGTAATTCTTGCACTCGTGGAATACGAGTTGTACCACCAACTAATACAATTTCATCAATATCACTCTTTGACATTTTTGCATCAGTTAAAAGACGATTAATAGGATCAATAGTTCTTTTAAAAATAGGATCAGCAAGTTGCTCAAATTTTGCTCTAGATAATGTAGTTACATAGTCAATACCATCACTTAGAGAATCTACTTCAATTGAAGTTGTTGTACTAGATGACAAATTCTTTTTTGCTTTTTCTGCTGCAATATTTAGTCTTTTAAGTGCACGAGCATTTTGCTTTACATCGATCTTATGTTTCTTTTTAATATCATCACATAAATAATTAACAATAATATTATCTACATCTGAACCACCTAAATGTGTATCGCCACCCGTTGCTTTAACTTCAAAAATACCACCATCTAAAGTTAATACAGATACATCATGTGTACCACCACCGCAATCAAAAACAATGATATTAATTTCCTTATCACTATTATTTTTATCTAACCCATATGCAATTGCTGCAGATGTTGGTTCATTAATAATTCTTAGAACTTCTAGACCTGCAATTGTACCAGCATCTTTAGTTGCTTGTCTTTGAGAATCGTTAAAATATGCAGGTACAGTAATTACTACTTTTTTAAGTTCTTGACCAATATACGCCTCTGTTGTATCTTTTAATCTTTGAATTACCATTGCTGAAATTTCTTCAGGATGAAATTTTTTTTCTTCGCCTTTATATTTTACATTAATTTGAGGTTTATTATTACTGTCTCCTGTAACTTTAAAAGACCATAGTTTATTATCTGCTGAAACAGATGATTCATCAAATTTGCGTCCAATTAATCTTTTTGCATCATATACTGTATTTTTTGGATTCATTGTTGATTGATTTTTAGCAGGTTCTCCTACTAATTTTTCTTCATCTGTAAATGATACATATGATGGAATTGTTCTTGATCCTGTTTGATGATCGGGTATAATTTCTACTTTATCATTTTTCCAAATAGCAGCACAACTTGTTGTCGTACCAATATCAAAACCTGCTGCAATGTCTTCTACACTCATTTTATTTATTTAATAATATTAAATAATCTTTAAATATTTTTATTATTATACTCTAGTTATTTTTTTCCTTTTATAATAAATTGTAAATGCTATAATAACCCTAAATATTCCTATGTCATCTCTATATAGTTCATTATGTTTTTTTAATTCTAATTTTTCATGTTTACCGTCTTCATTTACATACCATAAATTTACACTAAACCTTTTTAATTCTGGTTCAATTGGATTTACTACTAATGTATTTGTATCATTTGGTCCACAACTTGTTCCTGTTAATTCATTTTTAAATAAATAATATGGTCTTATTGTTAAGTCGGACAAATCCCCTTGTAATGATTTACTTTTTACTCCAATATTTACAGCATCATAATATTTTAATAAATTTGTTCTTGTATCTTTTATTTTAAAATTAACTGGTATATTATTTATATTTCTACCAGAAATACCCCCCTCTTTATATAAAACTATTCCGTCTTCCATAGGCCAGTTTTCTTTAGTAAACTTTTCACCTAAATAATTATATTCTTCTGTATTTGTATTAATAATATCATTTACAGTTTGAGGTATAACTTCTTTAGATAATACATTTATTCTATTAAAATTATTTAAAGTTACATATATATAATCACCGTCTTCAAAATAGTCCTTTCCTTGTCCATCATATTTACTAGTATATTTATAATTCGTTGTTGTATATATTTCAGTTTTTAAAGTTTTAATATAAACAACATTTTTTATATCATCTAAAATATCTACATAAAATTCATAATTATCTATAAATTCTGCATTTTTTGTGTCGAGATGTATTGTTACTTTTTCAAGATTATCTTCCATTATTATTATTATCTATATATATAAAATTTATTATTTATATAAAGATTTTATTATAATAATTCTTATTATGAAAGACAAAATTATTAATATTTCAAAGTTTTATTTTAAAAATTTTGAAGCAATTTTATATAACATCTGTTCTTTATGCTTTATTCTAATTAATACTATAATTCCATTATATACAAATGAAATTATATATTTTAATTCTATGATTATTCATAATATTACAATAAATTATAAATTTGATAATGAAAAAAAAAGAAAGAATTTTAATATGTTTATGAAAAATTTAATTGATAAAAATAACGATTTTATTAATAATATACGACAAATCACAAATGATAATGAAAATATTAATAACTATTATTTAGATGATGATAATATATATAGTTCAGATTCATATAGTGATTCAGATAATAGTTTAGAAAAAAACAATATAGTAGAATCTTCATCATCTGATATTTTAACTGATAAAATTTTAAATAAAACTAATAGTAATAATTCAATAAACGATAATATTTTTAATAAATTTGATTACGAATATAAAAAAAATAATTAATTTTTTTATGATAATTTTAATAATGACATTTTTTTACCCCAATTTTTTTTATATATTTTATGAATTGATAATTCATTTCCAAAACATTTCATTTTATATCTATCTCTCGATTTTATATTTTTTAAAATATTTTCATATTTTAATATATCATTATTTATATCCATTAATGAGTTATTTACTCTTTTAGGGTTTATGTATTTTCCAATTAAAAATGTAATATAACGACTATATAAAAAACATAAAATAGTATCGTATGATCCAATTTTATAATTATTTATATTTTGTACTGAGAAACAATTATCTTTAACTTTTGTTATTTCAATTAAATTTATTAATTTATTGTTATTATTATCAATTAATTGTATTCTATATCTATTTTTAAGAATATCAATATATGAACTAGTATTAGTTTTATTTATTATATTTAATCTATATTTTTTTAAATTTATGTTTTTTTTTATAATATTTAAAATATTTTTACAATCTGTTTTATAATTTATTGATAAGATTTGAAATAAATAACTATATTCACTATTATTACAACAATTATTATTTTTTATATTTTTTATAAATTTTAATGCATACATACCAATTATTGGTAATTTTTTTTTTTTAAAATATTTTAATAAATTCTTTTTACATATCATTATTTCATTAGGATATTTGATATATTTTTTTGATTTTATATTATTTTTATTACTTATAATATTTTTAGTTAATAATTTTAAACGGTAATCAATCTTTTCCCATCTATAATATGATTCTTTTGGTCTTGCTAATTCATAATATAAATTTTTTATAAGTAAACTAATAGGCGCAATTATATAATTATTTTTATAATATTTAAAATATTTAGTTAATAATTCATTTTTATGAATTTTTAAAAATATATTATATGTATTCTTATCTATTAATGTTAAATCAATTATACTTATCATACCAACAAATACTTTATAAGTATTTTCATGTACTGCCATTCTTACCTTCAAAAAACGATATTTTTTGTTTTTTAAAATTTTAGCTAATTTTATTGCATGTTTTTTTGGATTATATGAATAACAATCATAATCAGCTGGCGTATGATATCTATATATTTTTTTATTTTTTGGTAATATCATATTTAAAGCATAACCACCATATAATATTAATTTCTCTTTTTTAACAAAATTAGCTACATCTTCCATAATATCTTTAGTTAAAAAATAATTTTTTTTAATATCATCTATTTCAAGCTTATCTATAATATTTTTTAAACTCATTTAATAAATATAAATAAAAATAAAAAAAAAAATAAAAGTTATAAATAATTACTTTAATAATTAATAATATTATTAAAATTATTATTCATTTTATAATATGTTTTTTTATCTACTAATTCGGGTCTATTATTATTCATTTTTTTATTTTTTAATTGTAAATTATCATATATGTTACTAATATCAAAATTTACAAAAGTTTCTTTACCTAATTTATCTATTTCTTCTCTCATATTATTTATTTCTTCTAATTTTTTTTCAAAATGATTTGTATCAATTTCGCTAGTTTTTTGGTCCCATAAATAATAATTATAATTATCTTGTAATATTAAATTTTTTAAATCCGGTAAATTTTGATCCTCTTCATTTGTATTACTTATTGGTTCGTATTTATCTGTATTATTAAATTCATCTATTCTATTATTAACATCCTTTTTATTATATTTATCATATCTTTGTATATCATTTGCTTTATCTTTAATTTCTTTTAAAATAAAATATTTCTTTAATACTTTAATTACATCATTTTTAACTAATTTTTTATTTTCCAATAATTCATTTTTAAAATTTTCAAAATTACTATGTACTAATATTGCTCTTAATAAGTATTCATTATATTGTAAATAATGATATACGTCATTTAATTGACCTAATAAATTTGTTGGTATTTCTTCATTTAATTCAGTTAAATATATTTCTGCAATCTTTGCAAACAAACTTTTTCTTGTTTCTGCATATACTAAATTTGGATTTGGATCATTTGATTGTAATTTAACTACTCTAATATATTCGTCTGTATTTATAATATGTCTTTTTATTTTATCTAAATCATGTGTTTGATTTATCATTTTTCTACTAAAATCATTTAATTCATTAGATGTAGGTTGTCTATGTAATAAATCTTTAAATAATTTAATTATTTTAAATTTATTTAAATTATGTATTGGATCTGTTAGATCTATTTTTTTTGTTTCTGTTAGTGAATATGGTAAATAAGCATCGCTTAAAGGATCAATTAATACTTTATCACTTTTATATTCCATCTTAATTTTATTTGACTCTCTCTCTAATTCATATATATTTTTTTTATCTTTATCTTTTTGTTTATATCTATATATATTATTTTTAATATCAATATTATTTTTTGATTTATATCTTTTTTTTAAATTATCATATATATCTTTATTATAATCGTCTATTTCTTTTTTAAAATCTCTTTCATTCAATTTATATAGATTTAATAACTTATCTTTATTTGATAATTTATTTTTATCTGTTTTTATTTCTTCATTTAATGACTTGCTACCATATATTATTATTGTACCTTCATTACCATCTATTAATAATCTATCATTTTCAATTAAATTAGCACCATTCGCATATTTATTTATTATTTCATTATTACTTTTATAATTTTTTATATTTGTTATTATTACAGAACCATCGCCACCCTTACCATAATTATTATAATTATTTAATATATTTTTTTTATTTAACATGTTTAACTTATTCGATAATATTTTTTCATTCTTATTATCAATTATACCATATAAACCACCATTACCACCACCAGATACTAATTTTATGTCATTGTATATATATTTATCTATTAAATTTATAGGATTCCCACCTAAACCTATATTTTTACTATCAGGTGATTTACCATTATTATATTTACTTTTATTATCATTAAATAAATTCGCGTTACCACCACTACCGCCACCACCCCCATATAATATATCATTATAATAACTTAAACCACCATTACCACTAACACCATTCCCAATAGATCCTATTCCTCTTTTTCCACCACCACCTCCACCACCCCCACTAGAATATAAACTTTTTCCAATTATTCCATTTATCGGTGTTCTAGTTGCATCACTGTCATAAGAACCTCCACCTGCACCACCAGCTACTACTAATTTATCAAAAGTTCCATTGCCTTCTATTAATTCTATTTCTGTATTATTTCCATATGGCATATAATCAGTTTCTTTTGCATCTTTTGCTCCTTTTCCTCCACTACCTATTAATAATCTATATTTACCTGCTGGCATTTTTAGATTCTTAAATATTTTTACATCACCTCCACCACCTCCTCCACCACCATATCCACCTGCACCACCACCACCAACCATTAATATATCAACATATTTATCAATTTTAAATTCTATATTATAAATTTTATGTTTACTTAATGTATTATCTCCTATAAATGCTAATTTTCTAGTATCTGATATATCATTAATAAATTTTGCACTATTATATTTACTATATTCTAAACTGTAATTATTTAATTCTTTCCAATAATTATCGTGATAAAAATATATTTTATTATTATTTAATATAAATAAAACATCAGAATCACCTTTTTGTAATTTAGGATGTATTAATAAATTATTAATATAATCAATATGATCTGACAAATTTATTTCATTAAATATTTCTATACTTCTTTTTGGATAAAAATCTAAATTTAATTCTCTATTAATAAGTTTATTATCTATAGTTGAATAATATAGTGTAAATGAATTTATAATACTTTTATTCTCATCATGCTTATAGTTAAAATCTAAATCAAAAAATTTAATATTATGTTCTACATTAAATATGTTAGTATTATTTGAATTTTTATCATCAATAGGATATAAAATATCATTTGGATTTGAATTATTAACAAATCTATAATTTTCAAGTGTTAAATCTTTTTTATAATTTTCTCCGTTACTTTTCTCTGTTGTTATTAATTTTATTATTACTATTCGTAGATTATCTGAAGCCAATGCTAATATAATATCATTCGTATCTACAGATAATTTTTTATTTCTTATATTAATAATTTTAAAATCATTTAATACTACATTGCTATAAATTTGTTCTCTATTATCATGTTTAATATGAAATAATAAATTATAATCTTTATTTGAATTTGTATTTAATAAAATAAAAAAATCTTTATTATAATTTAATATTTTTTTAACTTTTAATTTAATTAAATCATTATTATAATTTTTATCATAATAATATTTTATAATTTTTGATGAATATGCATTATTATTATACTCATTTGATTTAAAATTCTCTAAATCTATTTTATTTATAGTTGTTTCTGTATAATATAGTTCATCATCTTTTGCTAGAGTGTTTGTAAAAGTTGTAAACATTAAAGAAATAGGAGTATTATCTTCAGAATATGCAACACTAATATTATCTATTATTTTATATTTTTCTTCCATCAAATATATTTTATTATATTTGTTTTTTAAAATGTCATTATCCATATATTGTAATTTTAATTCATTATTGAATTGATTTAAATTAGAATTATTCTTAATTATTAATTTTTTCCATGTATTACCATAATTTGTTGTATAATATATATCTATTTTCTTTGTACTATTTGATTTTACTGCAGCAAAACCGTATTCAAAATTATTACTAAAATCTATTGCTGTTATATTTAAATCTTGATGAGATATAATTTTAGATTTTTTAATTCCTATTTTTGTGTTTAATATGTATATATCATTATTATTTGTTATATAATATAATGATTTGATATTATTATGATCTATTTTTTTATCAATAAATTTAATATCACATTCTTTATTCTCACAATTATTATATTCTAATTTACTATCTACAGATAAAATTGAAAAATTATTATCAACTATTTGTGTTTCAAATTTTTCATTATAATTTATATATATATTCATAAATATATAAGAAATTATTATCACTAATAATATAATAAATAGTATATTAATATACTTCATCCTTAATATATATATAGATATTAATGAAAAGAATATCTATAATTGGGGGTAATATATCTGGTTTATATAACGCAATTAAATATATTGATACAGAATTTATTATAGACATTTATGAAAAAAAAAATGAAATAGTATTAGATACAATTGATAATTATACATATAATTTATATAATGATAATCATAAAAGTTATATAAATTTATTAAAAAAATTTAATATAAAAAGTATTGAATTAGATTCTATTAAATTTAATGATAAAATATATATTATTATTAATTCTGTAATTGAAAAAGTTAAATTAATTCCATTTAATGTTCGTTCATCATACACTTTTTTAGCTATTTGTAAATTATATTTAAATACCAATGATTACGATTTAATTTATAAAGAACTAAATATTAATAATATATTAAATGATATAAATGCGTCTGATTTTATTAATATATTTACAGAAGATTTATCTAATAAAATAAAATATTATTATATAACTAATGAGGAAATTAATTTATTATTATTTAAAATGATAAATTTAATTAATAATTCTTCACATATTAATTTATATTTGAATAATAATATTAATAGTATTAATTACAATAATACAACAAATGAATTTATTTTAGACAATTCAAAAAAATATGATTATGTCATATGTACTTTATCTAAAAAAAATATAAATAAAATAAAATTATGGACTAATAAAAATAATAATTTACTAAATACTTCAGTAAGTGTAGTTAATCCAAATATCATTAAAAATTTAATTGATAAAATTATTTCTATTAATTTAAAACTTGATAATATTGAAAAAGATTTAATTATTCGAAATATATTATTAAACAAATTGCATATAATTTATCCTCAAAATAAAATTATAAATGATAATATATATATATGGAATACATATAGTAATATTTCTGTAAATAATAATGGATTACTTTTAAAAGAAAAAATTAAATTTTTATTTAATAGTAAATTTTTTATATCGTCTTTATGTTATTCTAAAAATAATATATTTGTTAATTACCTAATAGAAAATATTGATAATACAAATTTTATTAAAATTAAAAAGAAAAAAAAATAATTTAAAGTTATATTATTTATATATAATATGCATCGATTAAATTATATTTTTATTTATATATATATATTATTTAATATATTTGTACAAACTTTATCTTATTCTATAACTTTTCCCACATTTACTAAAAATAAAGCTATTATTTCTAATATAGATGTTAAATCTGCTTCTTCATATGAAATTAACGAATTTAAAAAAATTATTAAAAAAATACCTGTTATTATTTTTAAAAATCAAAAATTAACACCAGAACAATATTATAATTTTGTTAAAAAATTCGATAATAATCATGATAAAGATATATCACTGTATAGTCATACTCAAAATACAATACCATCAGTACCACAGGTTGAATTAATACAACATAAAAATAAAGGTAATCGATTTATTAACATGGACGACGAGTTTAATTATTTATGGCATCAAGATGTTACGGGATCTAATAAATATATTACACCAATTATTAGTAGTATGTATATGTTATCTTCACCAACTCACGGTGATGATACAACATTTGCAAGTTATGAGGATGCATATGATTCCATGGATATAAATTTAAAAAAATATATTCAAAATTTAATTGTTATTCATTCTACATCAGAACTAAGACAATATAATGCTATATATGATTATACTGGTTTGAGAAATGATTTAAAATATAGATATGATGATGATGTTTTTACAGAGAATCCATTTGTTATATATTCAGATAAATATGTTAATAAGAAAACATTTGCTTTAAATCCTAAAAAATTTTTAAGATTTAAACAATTAAATTATGAAGATAGCAATAATTTATATCGACATATTATGAAAAAATATGTTACGCGCACAGATAATATAATATCACATCATTGGGATGATTATGATTTATGTATATTTAATAATAGAAAATTAATTCATACATCTTCACCAAAAGCTGTATATAAAAATAAAGATAGAATTTATTTACAATGTAGATTAGCAACTAAAAGTTCTTTATTAAAATTAATTAATTAAAATATATAAAAAAATGATTATAATATATTTTAAAATTAAAAATTAATATAATGAAGTTTTTAATTACTACAGTTCTATGTTTTATTCAAGGTGTTTATACATTTAGTCCAATGAATTATAATAAACCAATTAAATATAATTCAATTTATAAAAATTATAAATGTACTTTATCAAATAATAATAAAGAAAATATTTTAAGTAATGCTATTAAAGTACTTAATACAGCCGTATCAGTACATAATAATATAAAAAAATGGAATCCGCCAATTGGTTATGTTCCCGATAGAATTAAAAAAAGTAATTATAAATTTAAAAAATGGAATCCTCCCGTTGGTTATATCTCAGAATCATTAAAAAATAAAAAAATTGTAAATGAAATTGATAATCAAATTTTAAATGTAAAAAATCCAGATCTATTATTTACTAATATAAATGATGAAACGGAATATATTAAAGAACAAGCAAATAAATTAGAAGAAGAAACTAAAATTTTAAAAGATATTATAAAAAAAATAAATTATCACACTAATAATATTGCAACAGTTACATTATATCGCAATGAAGATAGTAATAATGAATATATTCCATCTAATAATTATTGGCATGGAAATATTCCATAATTAAACTACATTTAAATTATTTTTATATAAAAATTATTTATTTATTTAATAAATAATATGAAATTTTTAAAAACTTTTTTTATTTTTAATTTAATATATTTTGTAAATTCTTTTACTGTTAATTTCCCTACTTTTACTAATAATAAAGCTATTATTTCTAATATAGATGTTAAAAAATTAACAGATGCTGATAAATCAGAATTACAAAAATTATTTAATATTGTTCCTATGTTAGTTTTTAAAAATCAAAAAATTAATCCACTAGAATATTATGATTTATGTAAAATTTTTGATAAAAATTATAAAAAAGATATATTACATCCATGGTATACTACAATACCATCTGTTCCACAAGTCTCTATCAGAGGCAATATGAATACTTCTGGTATATTTGGCACTAGCAATATAAATCTTAATGATGTCACTTCATATTTTATATATAATTATGTATGGCATCAAGATTTAGTAGGTCATTCTAAACATTTACCACCAATTGTAAGTAGTATGTATATGTTAAAAACTCCTAAAAAAAATAAAATTAGTACTATATATGCAAGTCTTGAAGATGCTTATGATAGTTTAGATTTATCACTTAAAAAAGAATTAAATGATTATAATGTAATTAATGTTAATTCATTAAATAGATTAAATGATGTAACATATGATTATTCTGGTTATATTAGAAAAGATAAAAAAATATATTATGATGATGATATTTTTACTAAGGATCCATTTGTTATATATTCTGATAAAAATAAATATAGAAAATCTCTACTAATTAATCCCAATAGATTTTTTAAATTTGATAAACTTAATTATAATGATAGTTTAGAATTATTTAGACATATTATGAAAAATAATGTTCTTACTAATAGAAATATTTTTCATCATAATTGGGATGATAATGATATAATAATATGGAATAATCGCAAATTAATACATACATCAACGCCAACAATTGAATATAATAATAAAGATGAAAAAAGAAACAGAATGTTTATTCAATGTTTTTTAGCTACAAGAGAACCTTTATTGTCATCATGTTTAAATAATTCAGAACCTATTTTCCATCCAATAAGAATTGATAAACCAATTATTTAAAAAATAATTATTATATATTATTTATACATATAATGATAATTATATATTATTACTTTTAACATATTTAAATCTAGATTTATTTTATTATAATAAATATGATTTTATTAATTTTGTAATTTGGAAAGGATATAATATTAATTTTAATACTATATTATTCGGACATTCTTATGGTGGTTTTAAATGTCTTGAATATAATAATTCAAAATTAATTGCTAAAATTGTATATGGAGCAACTCATAATACTTATAAAAAAATAAAACAAGTTAGTAAAATTGATAAGGATAATATACCTACTCTAACAATGATTGGAAATAAAGATGGTTTTTTTCACTATCTCATTTAAATGATGAAATATATGATAACTATATTTTTTAAAAAAAAATCAACATACGATTCTTGTTAATAATACTAATCATTTATGTATCCGTAATAATAAAGTTAGTTATTTATCTAAATTTTAGGTAAAGATAATAATTTAGATATTGATCCAAATTTAATGATAAATGCTATTTGTAATATTATTATTTATTATATTAAATTTATATTATAATATCATCCATGATAATTGGTTTATTAATGGTAATAATAACATATTTTTTATAATTACATTAATTGAAAAAACTAATATTATTGATATAATACTAACTGCTATATAATGTTTTAAAATTATTAATAATTTATCTGGAAATACTTTTGTATCACTTTTAACATTTCTTAATAATGGTATCCAAGATGATGCTCCATAACCAGGTTCTGTTGTAATTGCTGTTAATGTAGTATTTTTAACATTTGGATGTGTTATACAATCCAAACATAAATTTGCTATTTTATTATATGATATTTTAGTTGGAGGCAAATAGATACCATTGTCTCTTAATATTAATGAAAAATTGGCATCAATATCATTATTCATTATTCCTGGGCGTATAATTGTATATGTTATATTTGAATCTCTTAATTCACATTCACCTGCATAATTCCATGCTTTATGCATTGATCCAAATAAATTTATTATGATAGATGGAATAGACCATGGTTTTTCTCCATTTCCTGTTACACGAATAATATGTTTAGTTTTAGTTATTTTGGCTGCATTTATAATATTAATCATTCCTAAATAATTAACATTTACAGGATGATTTAAATCATTTACATTTTTTCTTATTATATCTGTTAATCTTGTTTTTCTTTTTGAGCCATGCACAGCAATACATGTATCAACTCCTTCTAATAGTTTTACAATACTTTCATAATTATTAACATCACCGTTAACTATTTTAATATTTGGATATTTATTATATAAATTAATTAAATTTGATGAATTATTTTGTCTATTTAATATTTTTGTTGATATTTTATTTTTACATAATTCATGTACTACTGCTTTTCCTAAATTACCTGTTGCACCAATTACTGCTACATTTCCATATGAAAATGCATTTGTTAAACCAAATAAACACAATATTATAATATATAACATGTAAATATATAGTTTATTATATTACATTTTTTTTTATATAAATTAAAAAAAAATGATTATTTTTATTTATTTTTTATTTAATAAAATGAACTCTTTTCTTAAATCTTACCTATTTTGCTTTATCTTTATTATTTATATTAATTATACTACTGGATTTGATTGTACTTGTTTTCCTATTATTAAAAAACTATTTCAAAAAACTCATAATTACAATAATTATAAAAAAAAAGATTTTACTACTAGAGAAACAGCACTAAGAAATCGTAGATATAAATTATCTAAATTTCAAATTGATAAAACTGCTTCTGATATTGTTGGTCCAAAAAAAAATAATAATTTTAAAAATAATACACTAACTAATGATAATATTATGCCATCTAATTATAATTAAAACATTTATTTAAATAATATTTCTTTTTGGTGGATATTTCCCTACTTTCATTTTTGTTTGTAATTGATTACAAATAAACCATATAATACTTGTGGATATTAATAATGAAAATGTAATTATTCTATTTATATATATTTTTGTTGGATTATAATATGATAATAATGGCCATACTAAAATAAATATAAGTGGTTTTAAATAAACTATTATTTTTTTTATAGATTCTAAATTTTTATAAGCATTTTGACATATTTTACAGTGTTTTAAATGATATTCTTCTCTATTTATTAATTCCTCTTTATTATTGAAATTTTTTATAATTTTATTTTTTCCCCATGGTATCATACCTGCTTTTTTTAACCATTTTCTCCATAATAATACTGGTGTATCTGCTGTTGTTCCTAAATTATAATGTTTTAAAGTTGAATTATAATTATAATAATTATTATCTCTTAATGATAATTCTTTTTCTTGTTCGTGTAAAAATATTGTATCTTCTTCTAATACTTCATTGCGACCCATATGTCTTATAAAACTCGGTTTACTAAATAATAAAAATTTTGTGAATAAATTATTTGGTGTTTGCATTGGAAATCTTGCTATTATTCTAGAATATCCCGGTGATTTTGGTATAGCATATGCAACAACCCATGCATTAATTAATGTTTTTATACTATTATCTCTATTTTTTTTATGACTTTTAAATATATTAAATGGATTTATAGTTTTTATCTGTAAATTTGTATGTTGATAACATGGTGCTTTAAATTCGGTATGATTACAAAAACCTTTTATTATATCTATTTTAAAACCTTTTTTTGATATATCATTTCTTATATTATATTTAATTGGTTTTGCTAAATTTCTATTACCTTGAGAACCGTGATGTGTAAATGGAACATGACTTATATCTATTATATTTTCCAATAATATACTATAATCATAAGGTAAATCTAATGAAAAATCATCAGTTAATGCACCATTATCAATAGGTTGACTTGTTGGTATTAATTTTGTGGATGGTTTATAACCATTTATATATTTTTCCGGCCATATCCATATAATTCCTTGTTTTGTAACAATATTATATGAATTAATATTAAATCTATTATTATTTTCACAATATGGTTTTTCTCTTTGTGGTATTTTTACACAATTACCTGTTGAATTAAAACACCATCCATGATAAGGACATTCTATATCTCCTTTCTCTGTAATTCTACCTTCTGATAATGGCGCAAGTCTATGAGAACATTTATTATCTGTAGCACTCCATTCATTATTTAATTTGTCCCACCAAATAACTAAACTATTACCAAGTAATGTAAATTCAAATGGTTTATTTTTATCTGTTCTATCTTCTAGAGCAATTGGATACCAATTTTTTTTCCATTCAAAATTATTAAAATTTTTATTATCATTTATATTATTTTTTTTATATATCATTTTAATATTACTTTTTTTTATTCCACATACATTTATTCGATTATGTTTATTATAATATTTATTTATTTCTAATGGATTATTTAATCTTAATATATTACTAAAACACAACACATTTTGTAATATAATTAATTCTATAAATATCCTTTTATACATTTTTTATTATATTATATAAAAAAAACTTTATATATTAATTAATTTTTTAAACTTGGTGCATTTATTCCCTGTGCTGTTAATATTCCTGTTATTAAACCTACAAATACGCAAGTTATTACCCATCCAAACATTGTTTTATATACTATTTTTTTGTTTATACCTGATACATTCTCTTTCCATGAACTTTCTAATAAACCTACACCACATGTTGCACCTAATTGACAATGTGTTGTTGATAATGGTATTTTTAATCTACTTCCAAATATTGTCACTAATGCAGCACTCAATTCTATTATTGTACCTCTTGATGGTGTTATTTTACATAATTTAATACCAATTGCTCTTATAATTTTATAACCATATAATAATAATCCTATTGATATACCAACACCACCTAAACTTAATATCCAATATGCATTATTATCCATTACTGAATTTTTTCTAACATCGCCATCAATATATATTGTTAAAATTGCTGCAAATGGTCCTATCGCATTTGCTACATCATTTGCACCATGACTAAACGCAGCACATGCTGCTGAAAAAATTTGTAAATATTTAAAAAATTCTTCTGTTCTTATATCAAATTTTTCTGCATTATTGTGTAAAGCATTTACAATATCCTCATCATGTTTATCAATTTTATCAAATTTATTTATATCTATATTTTTTATTTTTTTTATAATATTAAATGATCTATTATTCTCATTTTCATTTACTGATTCGGGTAATATATTATTATTATTCGATTCTATTTCATTCGATTCTATTTCATTCATTTCTATTTCATTCATTTCATGTGGTAATTTTTTAGAAACTATTGCTATATTATTACTATAAACATATGTATATGTATTATTTGCATTGTATGTATATGATATAAGTTTATTTTGATTATTTTCTATATTATCATTATTTTCTATATTATTATTATTTTCTAAATCATTATTATTTTCTAAATTATTATTATTTTTAAATTTTTCATTAATTTTATTATATATTTTTGGCATAAATGGTAATGTTATTAATCCTGAAAATATACCTGTAGTAAATGATATTCCTAATACTATTTCTAATGGTGTTTTATGTAACCCTAATCCTTTTGCGCCTTTATAAAATATAAAAAATGAATTTAATAACATTGTTATTCCAACTAATAAAGGAAATCCATAGTAAATATATTTATCTTCATATTTTTTTCTTAATATAAAATATCTTATTGTTATATATAATGATGATGATATTAATCCTGATAATATAGGCGATACAAACCATGATATTATCATACCAATTACACCTCCGACATATGGAAATGTATCTTTTGATACATACCATATTACACAATCACTTCCTTTAATTGCTATTGTCATTCCTATCATTCCGCCTATACATGAATGTGTTGTTGATACAGGCATTTCTAAATAAGATGCTGTAAATAACCATGATGCAACTGAAAAACATACCCACATACAACCATACATAAGTGTATATGGATCATTTTGAAAACATTCATAATCAGCTATTCCTTTTCTAATTGTTTCAGATACATGTGATCCCATTAATATGGCACCCCCCGTTTCAAATATACATGCAAGGACAACCGCTTGTTTAATTGTTAATGATTTTGCACCAACTGATGTTGCAAAAGAATTTGCAACATCATTAGCACCAATTCCCATAGCTGCTATAAATGAAAATATTCCACCAAACCATACTATCCATAAATAATCCTCCATATATATAAATTCTAATTATATATTTTAATTTAATTATTATATAATTTAAAAAAAAATAACACCTTTTAAATTTATTTAATAGACGTAACTTTTATAAATAATCATACTTATATTTATAACTATATTTTTTTATTAATGGTATTTTAATAAATTTTTGATTATATTTATTATTTTTTGATAATTCTTTTATTGTTTTATTTTTATAATTTATATCATTTACTATAGCACTTGAAGGCATATAGTTAATAATATATCTTCTTATATTTTTTTTTGCATTTGGATTATTAAATTCACTAGTACGTTTAAATAAATATCTTGTTGATAATATTACATCGCCTTCATTTAAAATAGGTGCATATATTATTTTGTCTAAATCTTTTATTATATTATTATTTATATTATTACGATAATTAATATATTTATGAGTATGTGATTTAATTGCTATACATATACCACCACCATTTTCATCTACATTATCTAACGCTAAATATGCATTTATTCCAGGACCTAATGCACTTTCACAAATAGGAACCTTATTTATATGCCAATTAAATCCTTTTGATTTTCCATTTATTCCTCCATTAAATTTTAATAATTTATTATCAATTACATATAATTCATCATCGTTATTATTAACTTGCGGTGTTAATTGCGCTACTGCTTTTCCAATTTCATATACAACTTTTTTAAAATCTAAATCATTATTTAATGGATTAAATACAATACTACCATATTCTTTTACATTGTATTTATTTTTTAATTTTTTTTTTTTTATACTATATAATAACTTATCGGAAATTAAATTTTCTATAATTATATATCCATCATTATAAAATTTATCAATTTGTTTATTATTTAGAGGTCCTTCTAATAAATATTTACTATTCTCTTTATACAATTCAAATCCACGTGGCAAAAAACCTTTATTAATATATTTATTTAATTCTCTATTAGTTAAAAACAAATTAAGATAATTAGAATACGATAAACAATAATTGATTTTTAAAATAAAAAGAATTAATTTTATTAACATTTATATATATTATTAATTAAAATTATTATTATATAATTATATTACTATATATTAAGAGTGCTTATTAATGTCAAAAATTAAAGGAGAAAATGAATTCTTAAAACGTATAAATATAATATACAATAGAGATGATGGTGAAAATATTAGAAAATGGTTAAATTCATTAAAAGTATATAATATGGGTCCAGATTCAAAAGTTCCAGGATTATTATATAAATGTACTAAAATTGCTACTGAAACTAAATCTAATGAGGGTGCTTATTATATGATTATGAAATGGATTTCTATGAATTTAGATAAGTTTGAAGATTTTGATTTTGAAAATATTCCACCTAGTGTTGTAAATGGCGAAGAAGTAATTAATTTATTTGATATACAAACTGAAAAAAATGGTTCGCCTGCAAAAACAAATTCGCAACCTAAAAAAAAAACTTTTATAAATGACGTTGATGTTTTTAGATGGTTTGATAATCCAGAAAAACATCCAATTAATGATACTTATTTGTCACCAGTTAGTCCAGAATATGCTGATTTTTATGGTAAATCTGTTAAAATTATAAAAAAAAAATATGGTAACGATTTTGATATTTATATGAGTTTTCCAAATAATCATAGATTATATGGTATTGATTTTTTGTATTACACTTTTGTATCTAAAGACAGAGGAGGTTCGAGTGGTATGCCTATAAATGATACTATCATATGTGAATTGCTTAAATCGGGTATTGATAATACAGAAGATAAAGATACTATTCTCGAAACCGAAGTTGAATTAGTAAGAAACAGATTTAGTAAAACAAGAATTCAAAATTCAGAAAATAATTTTAATTTATCAAAACGCTTATTTACATCATTGCAAGAACGAATGGTTATTATTTTGCTTAGAGGACAAAATGGCGATTTTAAAGATATAACTATTAATACTATTAAGCAAAAAATTAATACTATTGCTACATTAGGGGAATATAATTATACCATTCAACTGGCTTTAAATTTATTTGAATTTTTAAAAACTTATCGATTTAGTAATGGTAAAATTGTTATTGATTATATTAATGAAATAGTAAGAGATAGATTATACGATAATGATACTAGAAAATCATTAGAAGATGCATTAGAATTATATAGTACTTTTGAATTAGTATATCAAGATATTGAAGATTTATTAAATGAAGATTCAGGTATTGTTGATAATTATGAAAATAAACATTTTGATATACTTTCAGATCCTTTAGATGAATATTTTGATAAATATGAAGATGCTTTAAAAGTAATTCAAAATCCTAAATATAGAAACTTAATTAATTTAGCAACATTTAAACCAACTGATACAAAATTATTTTTAACTGAAAGTCAATATAACAAATTTTTAAAAAATAAAGAAAAAATGTCACAACAATATGCAGTATCTAAAAGAGATTATGATAAAAGTATAGCAGAGTATAATTCTATACCACGTGCCGAAAGACCTTCTAAATCACCTTCTCCTCCTAAGAGACCTACTTTAAAATTAGAAAATGGAAAAATATATCAGCTTGGTCTTAGAGATCCTGAATATATAAAAAAATCTTTATTAAAAGAATTCAATGAAGAATATCAAAAAGTAAGTCATTTAATTGATGAATATAATAAAGTTAAAAACATGGGTTATTTACAATTACTTAAATATGAAACTAAAAAATCACCAAATAAAGAAATCAAAGATATTGCTAAAGAAAATATATTATTGCAAATGAATAAAGAACAAATAACAGATGAAATATTATATGATTATTCTGAACTAGAAAATAAATGTAATGATGAAACAGATGTCATATCTAATGAAATTATCGAAGAATATCCTTTAGCAAAATTACAGTTACTTGTTAGATTAAAAGTATGGAATAGCAATAAAACAAAATATAAAACCGAATGTATATATGCACCCAAATTATATAATTATCTTGTAGAATCTGTTAATACTAAAAAATTATTTCTAAATCCTGTAACAAAACAAAAATATACTGATGAAAATATTGATGAATTAATGAAAGTTATGAAATTAATAAATCCAAGAATAGAAAAACCTATATTTTTAAAACCTATAAACGACACACAATTAAAAATTGATTATAGGCAATTTTATGCTTATAATATGAATTGGTTTGAAATTTTTATTTGTAGAGAATTTGGCGGAGAAACCCATTTGATACATAGATTATGTACTATACCAGCAGATATGGATGCAGTAGCGCAACCATGGGCGACAAATTCAACAGATTTAACATCACCTGTAATGTTATTTAGAATATTTGCATTATTTAATCGTGGTAGTTTATTAGAAAATTATGTACCACCTTATTATAATGAACGTACTGATAAAGTTGTAAAACTAGCTATACATTTTAATAGATATAAACAAACAGGGCATTGGCTTAGAGATACGGTAACAGGAAGATCTAGAAACGCAGAGGGTATAATAGAAATGTTTAAACATTATGCAAGTGAAATTAATGATTTTCATTAAGAATAAATTAAAATATTTTCTATTATTAATTATGCAACAAACATTAAGAATACCTGAATCTAAAATAAATTGGGATACTATAAATACTACTTTTGTAAATTCTATTGAATATTATGATACAAAAAAAGACTTAAATTTAATTAAATTTAAAACTGAACCCAAAGCTAAAAGTTTATCAAAAACAAAATCAAACTCAAAAAAATCAAACTCAAACTCAAAATCAAAATTAAAATCAAAATCAAAATCAAAATCTAGATCATTATAATAATTTTATTTTTTTATTACTATTATTTATCTAATTAATTATTAAAAAAATTGTATTTAATACATACATTTTTTTATTCTTACTTTTGATCTTGTTTCTCTATAATTTTTTGTATAATTTGCCTTGAAAATTTCAGCTTGTTTTTCTCCTCCATTCAACGACATTATCCTAAGACTATCTTTCAACCCACTTATTTTTTTGGGATTCTTCACAAAGAGCTTCAGCACATCATAAAAGTGCTTCGAGAACTTTGTAGTCTTAATCTCAAACATGAGATTATCGGGTTGTGGGTAGACTATCTTCTTATAGATTTTCTCCTGCAAATCAGTAGGCAAAGTGTCGAAAAGAGCGTTCATCTTGAACTGTGTCTGTCTACTTGTTGATAGAACTGTTGAACTAGAATTTATGTCATGTTTTATGCGCGTATATACTCTGATCTGTGTTAAATTTTCTGTCAATTTTTCTTGAATCCCTTTTTTTTTCGTGAATTTTTAAAAAATAAAAAAACATATAATTATATAATAAACACACAGACACGGATCAGACATACAGACACACACACTCACAATATCATATTACAATCACTATATTTGTTGTAGTATCATTTCTTTGAAGTATTTTGGAATAAAGTTATCAGTATTGATTTCGTATTTCAACATGGCAACTTTTTCTTCTCGTACTTTACGAAACTTATTGTTCTTTAGAAACTGATTTTCACTAATCTTAAACAGATGAATCATACCAACCATCTTTAATAATCGCCTTGTTTCCCACGTATACCATGGTCCAAATACGCTATACGCTGGTGCATTAAGCATATCTGTAATAAATATAATGGCTGCTGTTTCATCACTTTTGCATGTTGGATATATTGTCTGATTTATTGTTTCCAATATTTTATTATACTTTTTGTTTATCGCATGAGTTAGTATAACTACCATAACTCCAAGTAAGTAATGATTTAAATTTTGTTTTGTTGACTTTTTTAAATTGCTTACATAACCACCCATTTTATCAGTGTTTATCATTTCTACATAGTGAGAAAATCTGGAAATGAACTTTGGTTTTTTGTATGCATATTTTTCGCATGTTTCTTCAACAATTTTAGAACAATACTTTGAAAGACTACCGATCTCTTTGTAACGAGCGGTAGCCTTATCATTAATTGTCATTTTGTTGTAGTTATATGCGAAATCTTTCGATGTAATCGAAACAACTTTCATAGCACTGAATGGAATGTGCTTCCAGACTTCAGAAGCGATGTCCTCGTTGAAAAATGCGACAGTCATTATTTCGAGTCTTAACTAAACCGATAAGTTCTTTGATGACGTTTGATTCGAAGTTTGCTTCTTTCTAAAAGCAATTGGGTGCGTTGACTAACTGATTCGCTCATATAAACCGTCATTTTTTCGCCCTGGCGCCCATTTTCCGTCCATTTGTTCTGCGAGTACCAATATTATTATTATCCACAACTATTATTCTTTTCTTTCACCAATTGTTTCATCAATAAAATTTACAGCTAATAAATTAATTGATGATATTAATGCAAATGTTCCAAAACTAAAATGGATATCTAATGGAAAATTTCTATTATTTGATATAGACCATGCATATAATAAACCTCCTAATACTGGACCAAAAATACTACCAAATGCTGCAAATGATTGTGAGATACCATTAACTCTACCTAAATATTTTTTCTCTGTAGAATTATTTATCATTAAATTAACTAAAACAACAGAACTTGTAGCAAATGACCCTTTTAAAATAAAGAAAAAACATGATAAAATAGATAAAGAAACATTATCTAAATTATTAGAATCAGATAATAGTGAAGTACTAAATACAGCAATGGGATTTAATATTTGCATAATTACAAATAATTTATAAGTTCCTAAATATTTTTTAAGAATAGGAATAATAAATACTGAATAAAACATTAAAAATACAGCAGATATCATATAAATAATACCTATTGTATTTGATGTTAATTCTAAACCATTATTTTCTTTAGAAGTTGCTAATAATAATGGAAATAAATTATCACTTCCCATTAATGAAAATCTAATATTGAAATATAAGAATATAGTTATTAATATATTTTTATTAATAAAATCTATGCATACTGATTTATTTATATTATTTTCTTCATTATTTTCTTCATTATTTTCTTCATTATTTTCTTCATTATTTTCATCTGAATTTTTATAAGGTTCTTCCATATATATAAGTCCAATTATAAATGCTATAAAAGGAAATATTGCAATTACTAATGAAGGTAATAGATATGGATATATATGTAATATATGATTATTATCTATACTAGACCAATACTTACTAGGTGTTTCTAATAAACCACCTATAGCAGGTGCAAATATTGCACCAATACACATTCCAGCTGGAAACATTCCAAAACCCTTTGCTTCATTTGTTTTATCTGTTATTAAATACAAATATGTTTTAGTTACTCCTAAATTACCACTCAATAAACCATGTATAAATCTAATTATAACAGTCCATAAAATACTAGAACTAAAACCAAAAATTATTGTTGATATTGTTGATGTTAATAATCCAATTAAAATAACTGGTTTGATGCCAATTTTTTCTGAAATTAATCCCCATATAGCATTTGAAAAAAATTGTCCTACCATGAAGGACGATATTATCAATCCCGAATAGTTTCCTACATCTTTTTCATGAATACCAAAACTTTTAATCATAAATGGTAAAAAGGGAGCAATGTACATTAAACTTGCCATTTCGCACATTATAACAATTAATATAACAAACATTTTCATTTTAGGTAATGGGGTTGGTATTAATTCAGTATTTGATTCAGATATTTCTGGTATATTATCTTCAATATTTTTAATATTATATAAGTCAGAATTATCTTGCAAATCAGGAATTTCAATAGTTAATTTTTCTTTCTTTCTAGTAAAATCTCTTATATTTACAGATACAATATTTTTATTTTCATTCATTTTATTTTTATATATATGATAATATATATATAAAATATATTTATATATATATAATATGATGTTATTTAACGAAAAATTAGTAAATAAATTACCAGATGATATAATTGATTATATCTATAAAAAAATATATTATAAACAAAATAATGAACTTTTAGAAGAAATAAAACTAATGTACTATATTAATAAAAATATAATAACATATGATAATTTAAAAGATGTTTGTTCTTGTGCTTTAATACATATGAGAGATGATATATTTATTGAAAGAATTAAAATAGAAGATATAAATAATATTAATGATTATATTAGAGATTTAAATAATAATGAAGTAAAAATACTTACAAATAAAACATTAACTAAGGGACCATTAAAAAAAAAATATTCATTTATATTTTATATGGCTGATGTAACAATACATGGTAATAATTATATAAATGATGATTTTATAAAACACTATGTAAATAACTTAGTTTATAATTTTATAAATAGATAAAAAGAACATTATTATGAAAAAAGTACATTTCATAAAATATTTTTAAATTTTAAAAACATTTTTATAAAATAAAATTAAATAAAGAAATGTACTTTTTTTATAGATAAAAGATTTTTTATGAAAATTTAGAAATAGCTAAAAGTAAATTAAAACATAGTCAAATAAATTTAAAACCAAACGATCCCGATTATGATTTAGAAATGGCTTTTAGAAATCTTAAAAAATAAATTAATATTTTTAATTATTAAATATTTTTGGTTCTGCATAATATTTAAAATTTTTATAGTGATTATATATTTTTAAAATTTCCATTTTCAATTCTAACAAGCCAATGATTACTCATGATGTTTAATAATAAAAAATGATAATTTTTCATATTTTTTTATTAAATAATATAAATAAAGAATAAAGTAATATGAAAGATTATGGATTTTATTATAATGTTGTAGATTTTCCACATAGAGTAATTGAATCAAAGCGTATTAGAGAGAAATATCCTGATAGATATCCTATTATTGTATGTAAAGGAAATAATTGTAGTTTACCAGATATCGATAAACATAAATTTTTAGTTCCATGTGATTTAACAATAGGACAATTTGTAACCGTTATTAGAAAACGTATTAAATTAAGAAATGATCAAGCTATTTTTATATTTATTAATAATGTATTACCGCCAATCGCTGCTTCATTAACTAATATTTATGAAGAACATAAAAGTGAGGATGGATTTTTATATATATCATATAATGGTGAAAGTACATTTGGTTAATAATTAATATTTTCAGTAATTTCATAATTTATTTTTTTAAAACATTTATCACATAAATGATTATCATTTATATTTTTAATATTTTTAAATTCCCAACTCATTAATTCTTCTTTACAATTTTCACATTTAATACAATTACTACATTTAATAATTTTTGAATATACATATCTATTTCTACAAGTACACATTTCAGTATAGTAACTTCTTGGAATATAACCCCCATTTAAATTAATAATTTGATTTTCTCCATAAAGAGACATTCTTGAACATTTATTACATTCTTCTAAATAAGAACAAATTAATTTTTCATTAATATTAAATTTATTAGTATCACATTTCGGACAATTTTTTTTATTTTCATAATAATCTTTAATATACAATGGATAATATTCGTTCATATTATATAATAAAAATTGATTAATATTTATATATTTATATATTTATATGAATGTTAATATGTTAACAGTTCAACAAATTGAAGCATATAATATTGTTAAAAATAGAGATTGTTTATTTTTAACTGGTTCACCGGGTACAGGTAAATCATATACATTAAAAAAAATAATTGAATATTTAAATGATGAAAATATAAAATATGGCGTTACTGCTTTAACAGGTGCAGCTGCAATTTTAATCAAAGGTCAAACGTTGCACTCATTTTTAGGTATATATAAAGGCGATGATACGGTGGATAATTTGTATAATAAATTATTAAATAAAAAAAAAAAATTAAATATTTTAAAAGAATTACAGACATTAATTATTGATGAAATTTCTATGATGGATTCAAAATTATTTGAAAAAATTTCACTTTATTTAAGTAAAATTAAAAATAATAATAAACCTTTTGGAAATATTCAATTAATATTAATAGGAGATTTTTGTCAATTGCCACCTATCAATGGATTATATTGTTTTCAATCAAAATTATGGAATAAAATAGAAATGAAAAAAATAGAGTTAATTAAGTCTATGCGACATAAAGATGATATTTTATTTCAAAAAATTTTAAATAAAATTAGAATTGGAAAAATATCTCAAAATACATATAATATATTATTAAATCTTACTAATACTAAATTTGATAATATTATACCAACTAAATTATATTGTTTAAATGTTGATGTTAATAAAATAAATAAAAATCATTTTAATATTCAATATTGTATTAATAATAATGTAAATTTATTTGATGATTTATTAGAAAAACATATATTGAATAATACTATTGAATGTTATCCTGCTTTAAATATTGAAAATGAAATTAATAAAGAAGAATTTGATATTAATAGTGTTTATACTTATAATTTTAGTAGTAATAATAAAAAAATTAAAAAAGAAGATTATACTATTTCTTTAATTAAAAATGCACAAGTAATGATAACTAGAAATATTAATATTGAGAATGGTTTGGTTAATGGAACACGAGGTTATATTGTTAAATTGAATCCATTATATGTTATATTTTGTGATATTAATAATAAATTACACATGATTGATTATTATAGAGATGAAAATATTAATGATAGTACATTTATTAATTTTATGCCTATATCATTAGCATATGCTATGTCAGTACATAAATCACAAGGTTCTACATTAGATGCAATTGAAATCGATGCTAGTTCTAATAATTTTGCACCAGGACAATTATATACTGCTATATCAAGAGCAAAAAATTTAAATAGTATAAAATTAATTAATTTAGAAAAAGATGCATTTATAATAAATACAGAAGTTAAAAAATTTTATTCAAATTTATAATATTGCTTAATTTAAATTTTTAAAACTATATTGATTTTCAAATATATTATTATATTCTATTGGAATATGTGCAAATGATATTAATTTTAAATTAAACATAAATTTTTCATATATATTACGTTCTGATAACCATTTTTCAAGAGAATTAATACTATATGATGATAATTCTAATGCTAAATCTTTATTAATAGAACTAGAAACTTTCGGAATGTTATCACTTTTATCCCCAATTAATGCTTTATAATATAAATTACTTATTCCATTTATACATTTTGTTCTATTTTTAATATTTTTAAATTGCATATTTACTATATCTGTATTATCGCATATTAATTGCAAATAATCATTATCGTTTGTAATAATAATAATATTATTTGCTGTATTTTTAATTTTATTATGAATTAAATAAACAACATCATCTGCTTCTAATCGGTCAATATTTATAATATTTAATTCATTTTTTTCAATATAATTATAAAATACATTGAAAATATTTTGATTAAAATTTTGCTGATGCTGTCTAGTTATTTTATATTCTGTATATATATCATTTCTCCATATTTTAGATCTGGGACAATCTGCACAAAAGATAATATTATTTGTATCTGTTTTCCATTTTTTACATATTTTTTTAATATCTGATTGCATATGTTTAATAAATGATGCTGAAAAATCTTCTTCTGTATACATATCTGTTTTTTTCTGCATCGAATACCATTTATATGTAGCAAAATATCTGTAAAAAACATAATAACTACTATCAATTAATACAACTGTTTTATTATAATTTAATAATATATTATACATAAATTATATAATTATATAATATATTATTTTTTAAATATCTTAATCATTTTTTTTAATATTATTATACAAATAATTATTCAATTCTTCTTTATTATTTTTTATATTATGCCATTCTGTTACTGCTACTGAAAATAATTTTTTTGGTGTTAATTCAATATTACTTTCTCTTAATTCTTTCATTTTTTTTTCTAAATATTCATTATACTGCGTATATTTTTTTTTTATTTTTCCTTTCTTTTCATTTTTTATATCAACTGATTCATTAATAAATGAATTATTATTTTTTAATTCACATTTTATTAATTCTATATCTTCTGTTTTTCTTACCCATACATATCTATTATTTTTAACTACTACACACCATTCTAAATTATCCACACCCATTTCAATATCATATAATTTATAATCTTTTGCTAATTTACCAAAATATGCTGGTGATTTTATTTTTTCTTTTTTATCCATTTAATAATACTTTAAAGTAAATTTTTTTTTTTATATATTTTTGATAAACTTATAAAAAAAATGATATTATTTACTATTATTTTTTTTATTAATTAAAATTTATAATATGATTAATAATGATAATTTTTATAAAGAATTTGATATATTATATGATGAATTAAATATAGATAATAATGAATTATACTTAAAATTCATTGATTTATATGAAAAATATGCTTTTAATTATAAAGATAATAATAATTTATTTAGAGAATTAAAAACTTGTAATTTTGAAATTGATAATGATGGATTATTAAAAAATGTTGAGGAATTATAATGGAATGCAAAAAAAATATCGCGAAAGATTTATTAATTTTCGTTTTACAAAAAATTTAGTCAATCATGATATATTTCCAGATCATTATCATACTAATGAGAGAAAAGCTCAACATGATTATTTAAAATGTATTGAACAAAATAAAAATAATGAAAATGCAATGGAAAAATGTAAAGATGATAAAAAAGCTGTTTTTGAAAAAGAAGCACAGGCTAGAAAAGATTTTGCTAAAGAATATAAAAAAAGAGGAGTACATTTTTGTATTGAAAATAATTTAAAAGCTATTCAACAAAATGAATGTTTAAGTGATTGTAAGATAGCAAAAAAAGGTTTGGGTGAAAGTAATATATTAGGTACAGATGGTGCTAAAGTTTCATCAACTGATTCAGTTTTATTAAATAAAACATGTAAAAAACTAAAAGAATCATGTGATAATAAATACGAAAAGTTGTATAAATGTAATAATGAAAAAGATGAAAATATATGTAAAACAAATCCCGTCTATTTAGACCAATATCTTTCATGTAAAGGTGGTGTTAAATCAGATGGCATTAATTTGGATATTAAAAAAAGTTTTTTTGGAAATGTTTTAAGAAAATCATCAGAAGGTAATCCTTTTCAAATAATATATTATTTATTTACTCTTTTTGCTTTTCTTTTATTTGGAGGTATTATTATATGGATAATTTGGTGGTTATTTGTATATGTAAATATGTTAAGTGGTAATAAATTTGCACTTTATTTCCCTGGTAGAATTATTTGGGAACCATTGAGTTTATATTTTACATGGATTCATAAATATTTAGTATTATTTTCATTAATTTGTTTCATCTTTTTATTAGGTATTGTTGTATTATTATATTTTATTAAAAAAGCATTTGGTTGGTGGCCGGCATCATGGGTATGGGATGCAATTGGTATTTTCAAAGGTTCTAAACCCCCTTTTAGATGGTTCGATTCCTTTTTTGGTTGTTTTGGGTCTGGCGGACCTTTGTTTTGTAATAGTCAGGCAATGTGGAATTTAATTGAAGATTGGGTTGTTGTTACATGTAAAAAAAATATTAAAAATTGTGGGAATAAAAGTGAAGATGAAATACGAAGTGCATTAAATTCTTTTAAATCAATGTCTGATAGAGAAACGGCTATAAACACAAAAACAATTGAAAAAAATACTGCTAATGTAAATAATGATATTTCTGATACTATAGAAACTTTTCAAAATAATAAAAAAAGAAAAACTTTTAAATCAAAAAAATTAATTGAAGAATTTTTTACATTTGCTGAAAAATTAGATCATGTTGATAGTTCTTCTGAAACTATTTCTGAATCAGACGATCAACGAAATGAAGGATTAGAAGATAGTAAGGAAAAATATGATGAAGAAGGAGATTCGGGTCAAGAAGAGAAAAAAACTTATGAAAAAGCTAAAGAAAAAGAGGAACAAGAGGAAGAAGATAAAGAAGATTAATTTTTATTTAGATGATAAAAATTTTTAAAATAAAAAATTAAGTATATATAATAGAATAATAATATATTAATATGTCTTCTGCATATTCTTTAAATGATATTAATGTAATGGTAAATAATATAGATAATAATTTTTTTAATATATTAACAACCGGTTGGAATTTATATGAAATTTTATTAAATATATTATTTATTATATTAGTTTTAGTTATTTCAATAATTATATACTGGGATACTATTAACAAAAATGTTGAAAAAAAATCAAGATGTAAAAAACAAAAAGATTTATATGATAAATTAAATGGTATTTTTACTGTTAATGTTAAAGATAGATCAGGTGATAATTTATTTAATATTGATTATGATTTTAATAATAAAATTGAAAGTATTAAATGTAGCTGCAAATCTGGCGAATATCATAATACTTTTGAAAATATACCAATAAGAAGATTGAAATCAAATACTAATGAAAAAAATGTAAAACCATTACCATGTAAATGTGATAAATTTTATGAATATGATAAATCGAATTCAATATACGAAGGTGAACCCGGACTGGTAAGATATATGATGAATGAAAATAATGATGAATTTTTTAAAGATGTTAATTATGCCATGAATAAATAATATATTTTATTAAAATTATACGGTATATAATTTATTATTTATAATTACTTCATATCAGTATTAAAATAAGATATAGTATGTTATATTCTAATTTTTTTTTTTAAATTTTATTATAAATAAAATAAATTATTCAATTAGAGTAATATGTCTTCTAGAATTAATGACGAAAGAATTAAACTCTCCTTAAAGAGTTCAAATTATGCTATTGCAACTTCAATAGCATCTACTGAAAATGATGTGGCTATATATATGTTAGCAAATAATTGTAATTTATATAATTGGAATAATTCAAATTCAGGTGCATTTTTTGGAGCAGAATTAATTGATATTGGTACTAGCAACGAACATCATGAACCATATATTGCAATAGAACATTATGGTAAACAAAAAATAGCACAATTTAATAATAATCAAATAAAATTAAATAGAGATGTTATTCCAGATGGTAATGAAAATTATTCATTGGGATCTCAATATAATAGATGGAAAGATTTATGGTTATCAGGCAGTACTATAGCATTAGGCGATGTATCAATGAGTACTAGTGATGGCGCATTATCATTGGGATTTATTACACCTAATGATCCCGATCTCCCTCCTATCCCGCCTCCTGGTTTGCAATTAGGATCTTTAATTCTTAAAAGTGCAAATGGTGGTACAGCAGTTATGGGATTAACAAATGATGGCAAAGTTGCTACAAAAACTACTACACCTTCTGGAGAACCCGCTCCTGCTGATACAGATATTGATGGTGATTTATTAGTTACTAAAACAATAACAACATCTAATCTTATAAGCACTAGTAATGTTCAAGTTCATAATCTAGAAATTTTTAATATTTCTAATAATAGTTGTTCTCTTTTAATTCAAAATGGTACCAATTTACATAATATGATAGAAACAAGTAATTCACTACAAAATTTTTTTATAATTGACAATGATGCTAATTTAGGTATTAATAAAGTCCCCACTGTTGCATTTGATATCGTAGGTAATGCTATTATTGATGGTAATTTAAATGTTACTGGAAAACAAATTGCTGGTGGTGATTATAATATAGATGGTACTTTAGTTGTTAATACTGATGTTTTTATTAACCGTAATCAAATTGTTGAAGGATCCGCTATTACCAGAGGAGATCAATTAGTACAAGGTAACCAAATTATTAATGGTAATTTAGAAGTTGATTATAATCAACTTATTAAAAAAGACTTAACTGTTTATAGTAATTTACAAGTTAATAATGATTTAATTGTCGATTATAATCAAATTATAAAACGCGATTTGACTATTTACAGCAATTTACATATTAATAATGATTTAACTGTAGATTATAATCAATTAGTTAAACGTGATTTAACTGTTTACAGTAATTTATTTGTTAATAATGATTTAACTGTTGATAATAATCATATTGTAAAACGCGACTTAACTGTTTATAGTAATTTACAAGTTAATAATAATTTAACTGTAGATTATAATCAAATTGTAAAGCGTGATTTAACTGTCAACAGTAATTTACATGTCAATAATGACTTAACTGTTGATTATAATCAATTAGTTAAACGTGATTTAACTATTAATAGCAATTTATATGTTAATAATGATTTAACTGTTGATTATAACCAATTAGTTAAACGCGACTTAACTGTTAATAGTAATTTACTTGTTAATAATGATTTAACTGTAGATAATAATCAAATTGTAAAGCGTGACTTAACAGTTTACAGTAATTTAAATGTTAATAATGACTTAACTGTTGACTATAATCAAATTGTAAAACGTGATTTAACTGTTTATAGTAATTTACTAGTCAATAATGACTTAGTAGTTGATTATAATCAATTAGTTAAACGCAACTTAACTGTTAATAGTAACTTATATGTTAATAATAATTTAGTTGTTGATTATAATCAACTAGTAAAACGCGATTTAACTGTTTATAGCAATTTAATTGTAAATGGTTATGAAGTCATTGACGGGGATTTATTAGTTAAAAAAGATGTTATTATTGATAAAAATCTTTATTTAGAAGGTACTTTAAGAGCAAGTAATCTTGAAGTCGTTGGCGATAGAACTATTATAAATACTGAAACTTATCAAACGGAAAATTTACATATCATGAATGATAGTGCTGACGGTGCTTCTATTAAGGTAGAACACCGTGATACAAATAATCATATTTTTGAAGCAAGTAACTTAAATAATGAATTTGTTATTTTAGATAAAGATGTTAGACTGGGTATTAATAAAGTTCCAGTAGCACAACTTGATGTTAATGGTGATGCTTATATTGAAAATGATTTAATTATTAATAAAGATGTTTTTATTAATCGTAATCAAATTATTGAAGGATCTGTTATTACAAGAGGTGATCTATTGGTCCAAGGTAATCAAATTATTAATGGTGATTTAGAAGTTGATAGTAATCAAGTTGTTAAAAAAGACTTAACTGTTTATAGTAATTTACTTGTTAATAATGACTTGACTGTTGATTATAATCAAGTAGTAAAAAGAGATTTGACAGTTTATAGTAATTTACTTGTTAATAATGATCTTGTTGTTGATTATAATCAATTAGTTAAACGCGATTTAACTGTTAACAGCAATTTACTAGTTAATAATGATCTTGTTGTAGATAATAATCAATTAGTTAAACGCGATTTAACTGTTTATAGCAATTTACATATTAATAATGATTTAACTGTTGATTATAATCAAATTGTGAAAAGAGATTTAACTGTTTATAGTAATTTACATGTTAATAATGATCTTATTGTTGATTATAATCAATTAGTTAAACGCGATTTAACTATTAACAGTAATTTACTTGTTAATAATGATCTTGTTGTTGATTATAATCAATTAGTTAAACGCGATTTAACTGTTAACAGCAATTTAATTGTTAATAATAATTTAACTGTAGATAATAATCAATTAGTTAAACACGATTTAACTGTTTATAGTAATTTATATGTTAATAATGATTTAACCGTTGATTATAATCAAATTGTAAAAAGAGATTTAACTGTTTATAGTAATTTATTAGTGAATAATGATTTAACTGTAGATTATAATCAATTAGTCAAACGTGACTTAACTGTTAATAGTAATTTATATGTTAATAATAATTTAGTTGTTGATTACAATCAAATTGTGAAACGCGATTTAACTGTTTATAGTAATTTAATTGTAAATGGTTATCAAGTTGTTGACGGGGATCTTTTAGTTAAAAAAGATATTATTGTTGATAAAAATCTTTATTTAGAAGGAACAATAAGAGCTAGTAATCTTGAAATAGTTGGTGATAGAGCAATTGTAAATACTGAAGCTTATCAAACTGAAAATTTACATATTATTAATGATAGTGCTGATGGACCTTCTATTAAAGTACAACATCGTGATGTATTTAATAATATGTTTGAAACTAGCAATAATACCGATGTATTTTTAATTATTGACAAAGATGCTAATTTAGGTATTAAAAAGGTACCAACTGTTGCACTTGATGTTGATGGTGATACAATTATTAATGGTAGTTTAACTGTATCCGGACCACAAACTGCTGGTGGAGATTATAATATAAATGGTACTTTAGTAGTAAATACGGATGTTTTTATTAATCGTAATCAAATTGTTGAAGGTTCAACCGTTATTAGAGGAGATCAATTAGTTCAAGGTAATCAAATTATTAATGGTGATTTAGAAGTTGATAGTAATCAAGTTAATAAAAAAGATTTAACTGTTTATAGTAATTTACTTGTTAATAATGATTTAACTGTAGATTATAATCAAGTAGTTAAAAGAGATTTAACTGTTTATAGTAATTTATATGTTAATAATGACTTAACTGTTGATTATAATCAATTAGTAAAACGCGACTTAACTGTTAACAGTAACTTACTTGTTAATAATGATTTAACTGTTGATAATAGTCAAATTGTAAAACGTGATTTAACTGTTTATAGTAATTTATATGTTAATAATGATTTAACTGTAGATTATAATCAATTAGTTAAACGTGATTTAACTGTTAATAGTAATTTACTTGTTAATAATGATTTAACTGTAGATTATAATCAATTAGTTAAACGTGATTTAACTGTTAATAGTAATTTACATGTTAATAATGATTTAACTGTAGATTATAATCAATTAGTTAAACGTGACTTAACTGTCAACAGCAATTTACAAGTTAATAATGATTTAACTGTAGATAATAATCAAATTGTAAAACGTGACTTAACAGTTTATAGTAATTTAAATGTTAATAATGATTTAACTGTTGATTATAATCAAATTGTAAAACGTGATTTAACTGTTTATAGTAATTTACAAGTTAATAATGACTTG
>Ga0255755_1000209_pt1 | contig 64539 bp, 33 predicted proteins | sample 011ome_18_FD_179955 | JGI IMG/M metagenome (GOLD analysis project Ga0255755, IMG submission 179955) | Coastal salt marsh microbial communities from the Groves Creek Marsh, Skidaway Island, Georgia - 011501BT metaG (version 2) | ecosystem: Environmental > Aquatic > Marine > Intertidal zone > Salt... | reverse complement strand
GTGCTTTCCTCTCTGTTTTTAACGAGACAAAGTGTGATATCGAGACAAAGTCTTCCTTTTCTTTTTCTAACAAACTCAAAGTTTTCTCTTCACTTCGCAAAGCGCTTCTCGTTGCGTGTGCACACAACACTGCGCAGAGAGCGATATTTAGAGACACAAACACTCCAGAGCTCGCACACGCGCATAAATACACACGCACACATAAAAAAGGTACGAATAACTTTCTCTCTCTCTTTATCCCTCTCTCTCTCTCTCTCTTTTTCTCTCCTCTCGAGTGCTTCTCTTCTTCTCGAGTGCAACGACAGAACGCGATGATGATGATGATGATTCGATGTCTCTCGCGCGGCCCCATCAGCCGTTCCCGGAAATTCAAATCATCATCATCCCGCGGAAACGAAGAAAAAGAAGAACGAGACACGTCGAACGAGAAGACACAGAGCGCGCAATAATATCTCTTCACGTGTCGTTTTGTCTCCGTCTCTCTCTCTCTCTCTGTCGATTCTCCGAATACTGATCTCTTCTATTTTCATTCTGCGTCACAGAAGCTTTTGCGCGGCACCGCGGCCAAAGCGCAGCGCGTCTCTCATCATGCCGGGAAGAACTTCACGCTCGCGATTAACGACAACAACAACAAATACAACAACATCGGCGAAAGAGTTTAAAGATGAAAGAAGACACTTGCGAACGACGCGATCGAGCTCGGCGAAAGCGCACTCCGGCATCGTCGACGTCGCGAAGAAACTTTTGTGCACGGTGCATAAACTCGACCACCTTTCAGAAGGAAAGAAGAGAAGCGCTCGCGGCGCGCGGAGGTTTTCAGCAGACGTTGCCATAAAAACCGGCATGCAAGAAGAGGAGGCGTTTGAAGAAGAAGAAGAAGACGACGTGAAGGAGGAGGATTTTTTAGAAGACGTGCACATGGAAGGACAGACGCCGACGGTTGCGAAGACGACGACGAGAAATACGGTAAAGATACATCGAACGCCGGAAGGAACGCCGAAAGACGAGAAGCAAGTGGAAAGAGTCGTCGCTTTGATGCGATTGATCTTAACCGCGAAGAAAGTGAAGGAGGACAAAGTGCCGGCGCTCATCGCGCCGAATCTGTACCTCGGGTCGATCGGCGCGGCGCAAAGCGAGGAGCAGATTAAAGAGAAAGGGATCACGCACGTCCTCACGGTGGCGAGAGGGTTTGAGATTAAACACGTGGAAGGGGTGAAGTATATGACCGTGGAGGTGGCGGATAGGCCAGATGCGGATATTCGGAGCCACTTTCCGCAGTGTTTCGAGTTTATTAGCGGCGCGGTGAAGAGCGGCGGGAACGTGCTCGTGCACTGTTTCGCCGGCCGGTCGAGAAGCGCGTCCGTATGCGCGGCGTACGTCATGTGTCACGAAAACATCAGGTTGGACGAAGCTTTGATGCGAATGCGGTTGGCGAGACCGCAGATTAACCCGAACGCCGGGTTCATGGGCCAGTTGAACCAACTGGATGAAGATTTGATGAAGTGGCGGCGTAAAACCGGCCAAGAGAAGATGAAGGAGGACGAGCAAGAAGTGACTTCGGCGCAATCGCAAAACAGAGATAGCGGACAATCCAAGAGTTCAACCAGCGAAAGTTACAGCATGAGCCACGGCGATCAGCATCACGCCACTAATAAGCGCAACGGCGGCGGCGGCGAAAATTACGCGGAAACTGACCCGGCGAGCGAAATCGCGAAAAATACGCGACGCGCGAAAGCCGGCGCCGCGTCCACCACGACCGAAAGCGGCGGCACCAAGTCCACCTCCTCCGACCAGGACAACTCCACCCCGTACCGAAACCCGGACAAGAACAAGAACAAGAACTTAAACGACAACAACATCTTGGAGCAGCGACCCGAGAGGGGCGGCGGCAAATCCGCGCCAAAGCCGCATCCGCCGCCCAAGACGAGGACGACGACGAAAGCGAGCGCGAAAGGCGGCGCGATGATGATTTCCAGTTCCGGCTCCGACGACGACGACGACCACCACCAACAACAAGAACAAGAAGTCGTCGACATGGACGTGCTTTGATGTTAGTAGCTAAAGTAGCGTGGACGCGGTTAAAGATAGCAGAGACTTGTACACCAAAGCCAAATACCCTAAATAGAATTGAACGAATTTTCCCACAAAAACTTCGTTTCCCCCACACTTTTGGTTTCAAATCAAATGACGAATACGCTTCTTTCGCCGACGACTCGGACGACGAGGACGCCGACGATGGACCATCCCCTCGTGGCGAGTCCCATGACTAAAAGAAGAGAGTCGCCGAAACCACCGTTTTCTACCCCGAAGAGAGGAAGAACGAGCAAAAACATTTCACAAAACGGCAGTCAAATGCGTTTGAATTTCACCCAAAACTCGAATAAGGGAAAAGGTGGGTCGCTTCCGCCGTCTCCGGTCGACGAGACCGTTCTGTTCGCCGACGATGTTGATTCAGACGAGGAGGAGGAAGAGGAGAACGAGGTATTCGAAGACGCCGGGACGCCTTTCGTTGAAGATGAAAATAATGAAAATCTCCAACCACCTTTAAACAACAACAGTACGGCGAAGAGAGTGGAAAAAGGCGCGTTGAATCGAGCTTTGCGAAGAGAGTTATATCAGCTCACAAAATCGAGGGACGAGGTATCCTTGGAGTTGACTAGATTAAGAAACGACCACGAACGGGTGCAAGCGATGCGCGCGAGCGAGATGGAGGCTTTGAACATGCACAAGAGTCGCATCGCGGACGCGGCGCAAGCGACGGCGAAAGAGGCGAATCGAGTGGAAGAGATGAAGAAAGATGTGATCGAGAGGGAGAGGAGAATGAAGGAGGAGTTGGAAGAGGCGAGGCAGTTGAAGCGAGACGCAGAGGAGATGCGGATAGAGGCGGAGGAGTTCTTAGAGAGGCAAAGAAGGGCGGAAAAAGCGGAAGCGAAGATGGAGGAGAAAGGAAGGGACATCGAGAGAATGAACGAGTGGTCGAACGAACGCATGGATGAGTTGGAGAGGAAACAAGAGCAAGTAGCGGTGGCGAACGCGGCGTGCGAACGCGAAGCGGGTTTATTGAAGAGAGATTACGAGCGGTTTGAAAAGAACAGACGGGAGGTTTCGAGAGCGTTTGCGAAAAGAGAGATGGACGCGTTGAAAAGAGAGGAGTCGTGCGAAGATCGCGAAAGGAGAGCAGAGAGAGCAACAAAGATGCGCGAGGAGGAGGAACGTTTATTAGTAGAAGCGCAAGAGAAGAAATATTTAGCCGAAAAGCATTTGAGAGAGTTTCTCGAGAAAATGAAAGAGGCTGAATCGAATGCGAAGAAGATTGAACAGGCGAAGGAAGACGCCAGGTTGAAAATGAGAGAGTTGGATCAACTCTTCTCCGAGAAGAAAGCAGCAATTGAACAAGCCGAACACGCGCTGAAGAAAGCAAAAGTCGAAAGAGAACAGATTAAAGAGGAGCTGGACGCTCGCGAACGTCACACCGCCGCGGCTGCAGAAGCCGCCGCGAAAGAGTGCGATACGGTTGCGAACGCTTGGGCCAAGGTCACCGAAGGACGCAAAGAGCTCGAAAAACGCGAGCAGGATTTGAAAATCGCATCGAGCACGATTGCAGAACGCTTAGATTTCATGAAAGCCGGCGACGAGGAGTTGGAAGAGAAAGGGAGAGCGTTGGAACAATTGGCCGCGGAAATTCAAAAAGTCGAGTTGGAATTAAAGAAAGATCGCGACCGGGTAGAAGAGGAAAAACAAACGATGCACAAGAAGCGAGAGATGATGGAAGAAGCCGAGCGAACCGCAAAGTTTCGCGTGAACGAAATCGAAAATAGGGAGTTACAATTAGACGCTCGAGAAAACGATGTCGCTTCGCAGCTTTCTCGCGCCGCGATGGTTGAAGAGAACTTGAAGAAAAGAGAGAGCGATTTGAGAGCGTTGATGCGGAGCGGCGAAGGCCAACGCGCGACGACTGTTCGCGAGTTGGAATCTGAAGTCGAAGAGAAGGCGAAAGATATCGAACGATTAAAGGCAAAGCTGGAAGAGTCTGCGAGCGATTCGGAATCAACTTTGAAAAAACTCACGAACGAGATGGACGTTATGCGGGAATCGTTTCGAACGAAAGAGATTGAAATCGAGGCGCACAGGAAAGCGTTGGAGAATCAATTGAACGAAGCGCGAAAGGAGAACAGAGATTTGGTTTCCGAAGCCGCCGAGGCGAGGAAGGAACGAGAAACGGCGTTATTGCGCATGAGAGATGGTTCTGCTCAAACGACAACAACATCAACGCATAAGAAAAATACTGGAACGCAAAGCAACGACTTTGCTTTTCCCATCGTTGATACTACTCGCAACGAACAACAAATCGACGCGATGCGAAGCGAAATCGCGTTACTCAAACGCGAAATCGCATCGCACCAAACACACAGAGACCATTTAGAAACGCAGCTCGCCGAGGCTCGTCAACTGGCGAGCGCTAACTCGCCGAGCGGTAAGACGAAGAAAGAAACCGAACGTCGCAAAGCGTGGGAGAAAAGCGCCATGGAGGCAGTCAGAGACGCGAGGGATGCGTTGGATGCGCGCGCGGAAACGGTGAAAAAAGCCGCGATGGATGTCAAGAAACGCGAAGAGAACGCGAAACGAAGAGAAAACGAGCTTTTAGACGGTTTAGAGCGCGTGGAAAAAGAGTACGCGAAAGCTCGCCAAGCCGTCGCCGCCGCCGAATCCGAACGAATCGACATCGAAGCTCGTCGCGAATACGTCCGACGAGAACAACTGGAGTTGGAAAAGCACAAAGCCGTCAACGATGCGTTCAGAACCGATGAAGACTCGTTGAAAAAAAAACTCAAAGCGGTCTCTCGCGATCTCGAAGATGCCGAGCGTAAGCTCGAAAACGTCACGCACATGGTCTCTATTCGCAAACAAGAACTCAGCGGTTTAGACTTGGCGAATATCAACGCGACTCGCATTGAAGATTTAGAACAGCGCGAATTGAAAATCCGCGAGTTTACGGATAAAGTCCACCCTGCGCTCCTTCGCGAAGCGGAATCGTTGAAAGAAGCCGGCGATGTTTTACAAAAAGAGAAGATTGAGCTGCAAAATTCCTGGCTCGCTTTGCAAAATCGAGAGAAGATGATGAACGAGCACGCGGCTACGAACAACGCGCGCATCCGCGAATTGAAAGAGTTTGAGAAATCGTTGATGGTAGAACGCGACGAACTTCTCGCATTTCGCGAGGATCTTCTGGAAAAGCAACAAAAACTCGTCCACGCGGAAGACATCATTCACCGCGCGGAGAAAGAAAAGAAAGCTTTAGAGAAGAAACGCAAACACGCGACTCGAGAACACACGTTGGACGAAACGAAATCCTCCTTAAAACGACTCTTGACGCAAATCAAAACCCGAGAAGGAGAAGCGCACCGTAAACTCAAGCGATGCGAAACGCTCTTACACCGCGAAAACATCCACAACTTGCGCGCGAGTTTACTCAAAGTCACCGAAACTCGCGAAGCGCTCGAACGCGACGTGGTAGTCTCGTCGTCGCGGAGCGAAAGAGACGAAGACGAAGACGGCGACGAGAGCGTTCACGTCTTTCAATCCTTACTTCGACGATGCGAACGACAGCTCGTCCGCGCGAACGACTGGTTCGCAGACTTGCAAAACGAGTTGGAAAGCTACCACCAATCTCAGGCTAGTTTGAGATGAGATAATAGATTTATGTATAGATATTCAGACGACGCGGAGTACCGCCTAAAGCTCTCCTCCCTCACATTTGTACAAGTCGTCCGGATTTTTGAATTTTCTCTTCATTTCTCTTTCCACACATCAAGAAGAAGAGGAGGAGAGGAGGAGGAGAAACGTCCAACGCCACGCACACGACGGGGAAAAACAACGGGAGATTTCGAGCGGGACGGCGAGGACGAGAGCCTTTTGTTTTTAAGAATGACAGCAAAAACAGAAGACTTTGACGAGGACACGGACGACGGGGAAGAAGTCCAATTGAAGGAAAGGAAAAAAGAAAAAGTACTCGCCAAGTTACAGTTCTTAAACGACCAACGGAAACAAAAGATGGACTCGAATCGCACGAAACGAGATGAAATTTCCGATCCCACGGAAAATGTGGACGCGTTCGCGAGAGAGTTTAAGAAAATGGTGGAGGAGATCGAAAGCGATTTAGTACTAAAAGGAGGAGCAGAAGGAACAGAAGGAAAAGAAAAATCGTTGACCAAAATCGCTCTGTTGCGAGAGAAGGGCGCGCAAAGCGAAAGCGATGTAATACAAGGAAAAGGATGTGTTGAAGCTGAAGGAACAGAAGGAAAAGAAAAATCGTTGACCAAAATCGCTCTGTTGCGAGAGAAGGTTGCGAAAAGCGCGTATTTTTTACCATCGTTCGACGCGGAGAAATCGATGAAAACGTGCGACCTGTTGGAAAAGAAAGCGAGGGGGAGAGAAGTTTTTAACGATTTTAATGCCGAAGACGCGGTGGATGAGAGAGTCGGAAAGACGAAGAAGTTTAGCTTCGCAAAATCGAAGACGATGAAGAAGGCTTTCGCGGAGAAGACGACGACCGACTTTTCCGGGAAAGGAGCAGACGACAAAACTTCGCCTTCTTCCGCCGCGGTGATTGAAATGTTGCAAAAGAAGCATCGAGCGACGAATGGTTTGTTAGTCGTTCGGGAGAACAAAGAAGGAGAGACGATTCTTTTGACGAGCGAGGAGTGCGACGGAAAAGACGTGACCATTGAACGGTTGACGAGGTGCGAAGTGACCATCGAAAGTTGCGCGAATCGTAGACCGAGATCGGTTCGAATGCGGAACTTGGTCGAGTGCGAAATCAAAGCCACGGATATCGACGGGAGCGCGTACGTGGAAAATATGAGCGATACGATTGCGTTTATAGGATCGAGGCAACTCCGAATACACGACGCGACGAAGTGTCAGTTTTATTGCCGAGTGGCGAGCGGTCCAATCATTGAGAGATGCCAAGCGGTCGAGTTTGCGCCTTTGTTGTCGAGCGAAAACGACGGAAAAGAAGACGATAACTTATGGAACAAGGTTGAAGATTTCGGATGGATTAAGCAAGAGCATTCGCCAAATTGGAGCGTGATAGAAGAGAAGGATAGAGTTTATTAGAATAGCTTGTTTTGTATTATAGTATGAGTAGAAACCGCGAAAAAAAAGTACTCGCCGGCGCGTGTGAGTATAGAACTGTAAATTAGTATGTTTGATATTAAAATTATCTTCTCGTGTCTTCTTCTTCTCTTTCTTCTTCCTTATGTGTATGTAATAATTCGAGCGCCTCTCTTCTATCTAGTAGTTTTGATCGAAACTCCTAAACGTTTGCTTATTATGTGTGTGTATTTATTATTATTCTTCTTCGCCAAAGCCGGCCCACTCGTCTTCGTCGGTATCGGTGACGACTTCCCCTCTCGCTTTTCTCGCCTTGCGCAGTTTTTCCTTCTTCTTTTGGTCTTTTTTGGAAAGCGCCGTCTTCTTCACGACTTTGACCTCGTTCCCTAACGCGTCGGTGAATTCGGTTTGATCCACAGCGGCGGTGACTTCTTTCTTGGACATTTTTGACATCCACTCGGCGTCGCCTTTGCAGTTACATCGCGCGATGCCGTCGGTTTCGTCCTTCGCCATGAGCCACGTCTCCGGGCACAACGCCGAGCAAAACTCGTTGTTGTGGGTAATCATAACCACACCGCCGTCGTAGTCCTCGATGGCTCCAGCTAAAGCGCCCAAAGAGTCTCTGTCCAAGTAGTTCGTCGGTTCGTCCAAAATGACAATGTGCGGGCAGTTCCACATGCACGCCGCGATGACAACCTTTACTTTTTGGCCTCCGGACAACGCCGCCATTCTCGTGTGCGTGCCAAACTCCTTGTCCAAGCCGACGTTCTCCAAATGTTTTTCCACATTCGCGGTGGTCAACGGAGTAGACAACGCGCCAGCTCTGGCGGCAACTTTTTCGTCCACAATCTTCATGTGTTTGGCGAAACCAGCCTTTTCGAGCTTATCGGCTCTGATGTACCTGTTCGCGTCGTGCGATTGACCGACGAATTGAACTTCGTATTCCACCTCCTTCTTGACCGTCTTACGACCACCGGTGAGCTTCTCAATGGTCCATTTCAATTTGCGGACGTTGCCTTTCTCGTCCGGCGGCAACGAGATTTCGAACGGCTTCTTGCACTTTTCGATTTCCTCCTCCGTCAAGGTCATGGAATCCTTTTGCAACGCCTCCTTGTCGTCGCCGTGTTGGTATCTCCAGCGGATGTACTCGTTCGGCGTCTTGTCCAAGTGTTGCTCGATGTGATGAAAGGCATGCTGCGCGACGTACGCGACTCTCGCGTTCGGGTGCTTCCAGACCGTACCTTCTTGCGGTTCAACCTCACCAGTCAGTAACTTGATCATGGTGGATTTACCGACGCCGTTCGGGCCGACGCACGCGACGCGGGAGGCCAAGGAGACTTGAACGGTAACGTCCTTCACCGTAGGAACTTGGTTCACCGGGTACGTGTACGTGCAGTTCGCCATCTTCATCAAAGGTTTACCTTTCGACTTGACGCCTTCAATAAATCCAGGTTGAGGGAACTGCATCTTCCATCCAGAGGCAGATTTCAGCTCGAAAAATTGTTTCGCCTTCGGGTTCTTGGCCACGTATTCCGTCAAGTTACCTTTGAACTGTTTCAATTTCAAGTTGTCGATGGCGATGATGTTGTTACACACGCGGTCGAGCAAACCGGTATCGTGCGAGACGATGATGCACGTGACGTTCGTCAACGATAAGAGGTAGGTTTCGACCCATTTGACGTTCATGACGTCCAAGTGGTTCGTCGGTTCGTCCATCAACAAGATGTCGGCGTTCAAACACATCGCTCTCGCCAACGCCAACTTCATTCTCCAACCTCCGGACAAGAAGGTGACCAAGTTTCTCGCACCGTTTTGCATTTCGCCGAAACCGACGTTCAACAACATCTTCTCAACGGTTTCCTCGGTAATACCCGCGGCTTTGATTCTTTCATCCGCCAAAATGTAATCGACGCACGGCAAATCGGACAATTCGCCAACGATATCGGCTTCGACAAAGACCGTTCTTAACTCCGACGCGGGAGGAAAACCTTCGACTTGCTCTTTAGAAATCGCTCTCATCAACGTCGTCTTCCCAGAATCGTTCCCGCCCAACAAACCGTACTTGTAGCCTCTCTTGATCTTCAACTTGGTGTTGTGCAACAAAACTTTCGAGCCGTACGCCAAGGTAAATCGGCAGTTGGCCAATTCCTCGGCGTCTCCGTCGTCTTCGTCTTCCTCGTCGTCCTCGAAGTAAAACTTCTCCAACTTTTCAAAGTACTGCTTCCCTTTGCCTTTCAACGCCTCTTCAAAGTCGTAATCTTCCAACTTGTTCAAGATCAAGGAACTCAAAACGATGACTTCGTACTGCGAAATCTCGTTTCCTAACAACTCCTTCAACTTCGATTCCGTCGGTCTTTTGGAGACAAACTTGGGATCGGCCAATCGTTCGCCGATCGACTTTAACTGATCGGTGCACTTCCCGCACACCGTTCGCGCTTCCGGATCGGAAATCTCGTTGGACGCTTTTTCGACCGAGGTCAACAACTTGTCCAAAAACGGCTCGGCGTCTTCCGGATCTTCAACCAACTTACTCATGTTGTTCAAAATCACCGCGCACATGCGTTTCGTCGATGTCGTTCTCGCCCTGAAACCCAACAAAAGAATTGGCGAAATCAACGCCAACGGCGCCGCAGTAACGGTTTGCACGAACGTCGTCGACGCCAACTTTTGAACGCATTCGTCCGTCTTGTCGTGGTCGATGGTCGCCGCCACCATATCGTCGATGAACGGTTCAATATCCCGGTTATCGATGGTGTGACACACTTTCTCCACCGTCGTCCTCGCGGCTTCGGCAACCACGCTCGAGGCATCGTTCACCAAACCAGTCACCACCGGCATCAACCTCACCAAGTTACAGCTCACGCCGTGCGGACTCGTCTCGGCTAATCTCGAGATAAAATCCAACGCGCCGGCGATCGTCCCGGCTCTGTTCGACGAATCCATCGCTTGAATCAACCCGTCCACGTAGTTCAACACCGCGTGTTCGTTCACCGTTTTCGCCGCTGTTTCCAGTAACTCTTGCGAGGCTTTGCACACATCTTGTGAATTTTTGTCCCCGCAATTGGTTAAAATTGCAGTCAAAGCCTCGGAATCTGTCGCGAACAATTCTATGGCACTTTGGTCGCCTTTTCGTAAAGCATCTGCGAACGCTTTCGTCGCAGACAGGCGAGCGTCGCAGGACGCTTTGTCCGTTTGTTTTAAAACCGCAGTTTGGCAGTCAAATCCTCCCATTATCTTCTGTCGTACTCTCTCTGTGTGTGCGTGTCGATGAAGAAACGACGATGATTGGAAAAAGCGGATTGAAGTGAGAAAACCGATCAAAAGCGCCGCGAAGAGAAAGGAAAATCCAATCCGTTTAATTCTAGAATTCGAGGGAAACTAAACGTGGAAAAAACAGATCCGATCTCTCGTCTCGCGAAGAAATAAAAGCACTCGTATAGACAGAGAGAGTGAATTACGTTCGCACCGTCTTTTGATCTATGGGGAAGATCTTTTGTTCTTCTGTGTGTGTATGTGTAGTAGATGTAAATAATCGGTTACGTATATAAAGTGCGGCGAAATTGAACGAAAAATCTAGTCATTAAAATTCAAAATATCTTCTCGATTTCTCGATCTCGAAAACCGCTTTTTTTCTTTTTTTTTTTCAGATCGCGATTGTAGGATTTTTGAGAGCAGTACTCGATACTCGATAGTAGTATTACAAAAAATGTTCGTTTCGTTCTCTTCGTTATTAGTAGTAGAGTAGTGTTAGAGTTATTAAGGCGCGCTAATATTGCCGGTGCTAGTAGTATTCGCAGCAGTCGTATTCAAGTGTCCATCGATGGTTAACGGCAAGCTGTGCAACTTGACGTTATTCGCGACGAAGTATTTCCGGACGTGGTTGTTCACCGCGTTTCTCACCGCCAACGAACGCAAAACGGGTAAGCCGTTGAATTTCAAATCCAGAAAGACGGTGATTCTTATTTTGCCGGTGTAATCGCCACACGGGACGACTTTCAAGAAACACTCGTCCACGTCGGCGGAGTTTAAGGCGGTGAAGTTGTGTAAAGAACTGTTCAAGCCGTCGAAGACTTTGTCGTTGGTTTCCACGTCGACGATCCAATCGAAAGATTCCGTTCGCGTTTTCGATCGGGACATGTTTATCACGGTCGAGCGCATCATCGTTTGGTTGTGGTAATACGTGACTTCGCCGTTCCAGTTTTCTGCTTCCGTTTGTAAGATGTTGATGTTTTTTATGACGAAACGGTTCCCGTTGATGAGAATGTTATCGCCGACGTCGTACGGGTGGGTGATGAAGATGAAGATGACGCCTTCGAAACACTCTCTTATGGAGTTGCCAAACATGAACGCGAACGCGAGGATAAAGGAAGAAAGGGTGAGCCACATTTCCAGAACGTTTTGTTCAAAAATCGCGAGGACGATGAAGATGAGAACGATGTATAACGCGGTCAACATCATCCGTTCCAACGTGGCCAAAACCGATCGCGAACCTCCCAACGTCAATTGCATGTTTTTCCTGCTCTCGTAAATTTCAATCACGCGGTCGATGATCATGTCTCTGTCCGCGAAGCCGTGCTTGTCCACGTCGAAGATGTCCATGATGATTTGCGCGACTTCTTTACTCACGCCCAAAGATTTCAAAAACTCGTAGTTGACTCGTAAACGTTTCGCTTTTTGGATTTTGCGCAACGTGACGGCCAATCTCGTGCCGCACGTCGACGCGACGGATTCGTCCAAGATGATATCGTCGATGATTAATGGTTCATCTTTGATGAACGTTTGATTGGCTCTGTCCGCGAACATTCGAGGAATGCGCAAGTTGTATCTTTTGATGTACCTGGCGAGCCTGGCGGCTCTCGTCAACGTCATTTGGTGATGGACTTTTTCCGTAATCGTCGTGCCCCCGAGCAGTTGCCCTCCTCTCTCTCTCACGGGCTCAAACGTCCGTATTTTCTTCTTCACCCCGCCATACATGATCCCGTGTTGTTGAATGATGTAATCTTCACCAACTGGAAACGTCGCGTGGCCGAAGCCGGCGTATTGTTGCAACAAATTCGAGGTCGATCCGACGCGCTTCAGATTTGAAATGTTCGTGGACGAGAGCAATTTTTTATGCGCCACGTTGTAAATTTCTCTTTGCGGCACGATCGCTTTGAACAATTTCATCAGCGCGAACTCCTCGATTAAGATCGTCAACATTTGGTCAGAATACACGCGTCTCTGCAAATCAACCAACATGTAATTGAATATTCCTCTGGAGACTAAATGCATGCAACATCGAGCGACCCAGGAGGCTAAAATTCGGTACGTCGTCAAATACCAGTACTCTTTCAAATCGCTCTTGTTGACCATATCTTCCATTTGAACGTAATACGACCAGCAACACAAACACAACACGCCGTGAAGCAAATTCACGAACTCTTTTTGCACGCCGTTTAGAATGAAATACAGGCGTTTGCCGACGACGTGCGTCGAAGGTTCCAAAAATATCGCCTGCAAACCAGTCACGACAAAGTTAATAACCGTCGAACCTCCCAACGTGATCGATATAAAACCAAACAATCGAGAGTTCCACACGACGGCTAAAACCAACGTCGCAATCACCGCCGCGTGGAGTAAAAAGTACCCAAGCTGCAACAGTCTCCTGATTTGTCTCTGTTCGTTCGTCAACGCATTCCCGTCGTCTTTACTAAAGAGAAAATTTTTGCGCCTCCCGTGATAAGACGTGTCGTCGTCCGAGTTATCCGAGGAATTTTGCCCCGTATTTGATGTCGTTTGGGGCATTCCCGCACCTTGATTTTGTTGTTGTTGTTGTTGCTGTTGCTCTTCTTTCGTTTGCGTCGATGTCGCGTGAAGCGTTGTTTCCGTCGTCGACGCGCTGTTGTTATCTTGTTGTTTGTTCGTTAAAAACTCCTCCATCAATTCCGCTTTCAAAATCTTCTCCGTCGGCGCAATCGACGCTTCCATCGGGGAATTCAGCGCGAATTGCGGCGTGACTGAAGCGTACATCTCTCTCGAGTTCTTCTCGCTGCTCACGGCGGCGTCTTCGCTGATTTTGGGTAGCGTCGGTGAGGAGCCCATCCCGCCGCCAGAGGCGTCTTTTTTGGGAGATTTCGGCGGCGAATTCATGAATTCATCGTCTGATGATCCTCCTTTTCCTCGAGATAACGGAGGTGGCGTCATTATAAAATCGATTTGACGACTTTAATTCTTTGTTCTTGTGCTGCTCTTTATCTCTCTCTCTTTCTCTCTGCTCTCGCAGAGGAGAGCCTTTTGAGAGAGATTATGAGGAAGACTTTTGACATCTTTCTCTCCTCTCTCCGCTAAAGTTTAGGGTGTAAACGAACTAAAAAAGTTTAGTGTTTAAACTTGAGCTAAATAGGGTTTAAGATATCGTGGCCGAGTTGGTATGAAAATGATAAATCGCACTTGGTTTTAAAAATTCATTTCATCTGCTTGTAGGTCTAAGGCGCCGGATTAAGGCTCCGGTCCGCAAGGGCGCGAGTTCAAATCTCGTCGATATCATTATGTTCTCTTTTTTTTTGCACGCATGATTAAATATTCGCTTCTAGTGACTCATTTTGTTGTTGTTGTTACAATCATGACTATCAAGCAATCGTCGTCTTCTGTGTTTTTGTGTCTCTCTCGTCGTCGCTAAAAAATCGTGGCTTTTACTCGTCGTCGTCGCTAAGGAGCTCAATCACCTCTGGATGTTCACGCCTTCTTTCGTCCTCGTTGTCGTCGCCAAATCTGCGCACCTCCTCCTCCTCCTCCTCCTTGGGATGTTTTTTCTCCTCCTCCTCCTTGAGATGTTGTTTCTCCTCCTTTTCCTTCTTTAAAAGCTTCAACTGTGCTTCACAACGTTTCGTGAAACCCTCCTTTTCCGCGTCGAGTTGTTGAATTAATCGGAGCATGATTTGTCGATGAACGTCTTGAATGCGTCGCAAATATTCGTTTGATATGCCAGCATCGATTTTCTCTTGCACTTCGGCGTTTTGCGCTCTGAGGAGATATTGTCGCTGATGTTCGTGTTTTAATTCCATCGCGTAAAGGTTCTCGCTTTGAAATTTGGCAACTTCTTTGATACCTTCTTCCGCGCGCCTCGGTCGCGTCGCGGGCAGCTGGTGTTCGGTATGCTTTCCATAATTTTCAATAATTTTAATTTTCTCAGCTGTTGGAAAAATCTCTTTTTCGTATTTCCATAGCCTCATAGAAAGATCCGATTGATTCACTTCGTCCTTTCGCACTCTTTGCAAATAACTCGCGACGTTATCTCTCGTCACTTCCGGTACGCCCATCTCGTCGCATACGGTCTTGGGGCCGATGCGCTGGTACCTCCTCATTAACTCTTCGAGCGCACTGTATAACTTCTGCTTCAACGCATCCGTCCATTGGAGTTTCTGAGCCGCACCTAGATTTGATGTCCCTCCAAACGATGAATGCACATTTCTTGTGTTTGTTGTTTTTAACCCAGATATTCGAGAGAGCAAAAAGTGCAGTCTCGTTCTCGCGAAGTTTTTGAACTCCTCGAGCTCAATCGGAGTAGTAGTAGTAGTAGTAGTAGTAGTAGTAGTGGGAGGAGGAGGAGGAGGAGGAGGAGGAGGAGGAGGAGAAGATAACTGAGGATGTAACCCTGGAGGATATTGAGATGGAGGATGACGAGAAGCATCGTGAGCCGCAGTGGCATCTACGCAAATACTTCCAATCTGTTTTTCGTGAAATATAGCCTCAAGCTGTTCGTTAACTTTCGAGGGGTTCCATGGCGAGTATCCAATCTCCAAACTTCCTCGCAACAAAGCTAAATCGTGCTTGGCCGACCAAGAAGGCGGCGTGTAGAAAGAGTTATCGTCGTACCACGTTTGCGCTGTCAACATCGAAACGTCGTTAATTTCTCCTTCATCTTTCAACGTCGGCAACTCGTCCGGCTTCCAAACGTAATCTTCATCCGTGCGCGTTTTTTCAAACAAATCCGCCAAACATTTCCGCTCGACAAGTCTATTTCGTCGATTTTCGAACGCCTTTTTCACGTCCACGAATAGACCTAAGAAGCGCGGGAAAGCATTCGTAAAGAGAGAGTCGGTATTGGCTAAAGTCTGCGCCGTGACGCTGCCATCTTTGCGCAGAACGTCAAAAATGCCGAGCAACGACCGGGCGACGGCTTTGATCTCTTGCTCTGAGCGTCCAGATAATGCGACGATGCTCTCTTTAACCTCGCGCGAGAGAATGGCACGTCTTGTATCTTCGTACGGGCAACCGTACGCAAACATGGAGTCGTACACGATTTTAATCTCTCGGTGCGTCCAGCACATTTTGCTCTCTCCCTTCTGCTCTCTCCCTTCTCTTTTTGACGGTTTGTAAGAAACATCTCGTTCCTCTCGTCCTCTCGTTCGTCCACCTTCCAGCAAGCTTAGATTCAAATTATCACCAAAGTTGTTCACGCGGTTTCTTCTTCCGGTTACGATGAGTCGTTCGTCGATAAAACCACGATTCTTCTTCTCTTCTTCCGCCTTTCTCGCGGCGTCTGGGAACATTGTCTTCCAATATTCCGCAGGGTCGATGTCGTCGCCAAACTTCTTTTTGTCTTCCTCTTCTCTCGCGTCAAAAGTGAACGTGGAAAACGCATTTCCTTTCTTCGTACCAATGGCTTTCACATCCGCGCGCTTGCTCAAAATAGTATCGATGTCTTCGTCTTCAAACTTTTTTGATTCTTCGTTGGCGTTTTCTCCCATGCGGGCAAACTGCAAACCTTTCTGTAAGAGCGCGGTGATGCGCTCTGCTTCGTTCTTCTTTTTCTTTGTCTTCCGACATCCGTTTGCTCTTTGGTTTTCGCCATCGCCGAACTCTTCTTCCACCTCCTCCATATCTTCACCGCCGCCACCGCCAATCAAAACCTCGTCCAAAGCGGCTTTTCGAGACGCCGATTGGAACAGTTCGTACTCGTACGTTCCGTTGGTGACTAAGCGGTAGACTTTCACCTCTTTCGTTTGTCCGATGCGATGACATCTCGCCATAGCTTGTAAATCGTTCTGAGGATTCCAGTCCGAGTCGAAAATAATTGCAGTATCTGCCGCTGTGAGCGTGATTCCAACCCCGCCGGCTCTCGTGGAGAGTAAAAATGCAAACGAATCTTGCTCGGGATCGTTGAATCGGTCGATACCTTCCTGGCGCTGTTGCACCGCGGTGTCGCCATCTAAACGTTCGCAGGGTAAATTCAGCAAGAACAAATAATCTTGTAAAATGTCCAACACGCGTTTAAACTGCGAGAAAATCAAAACTTTGCTCCCGTCCTGTTTCAACTTTGACAACAGTTTCCCGAGAAAGCTCATTTTCCCCGAACTTTGCGTCAGAAGGTCCAGTTGCGACGGCATCTCTTCGCCTTCCTTCAACGCCAACCGGCACCTTTGAAAGTAATCGTCCTCCAATCCGTCGCACAAGAACGGGTGGTTGCACACTTTTCGGAGCTCCATGCATATGTTTCTCAACTGCGGCGTGTTTTTACTCTTGGCGCCTTCGAGCAAGACGCCGATGTTCTTCTCAGCAACAGCGGTGTAATAGCCGCGTTGTTGCGCGGACAACTCTACTCTCACCACAATTTCCTCCTTCGCGGGAATCTTCTCTACGTCATCTTTCAATCGTCTCAACATTCTCGGTTTCAACGCCTCTCGTATAGACATAACTTGTTCCGCCGTCGGCTGATGATTTATACTCGCCGCGTTGTCGGGATCCAAGCTGAACTCGTCGACAAACGTCTCCCAGTCTGGATAACTTTTTGGCGCGAGAACGTGCATCAAACCAAACAACTCCTTGACATTATTTTGAATCGGTGTCCCGGTCAACATGAGCATCCAGTCGTATTTCATGGATAAAATCGATCGCGTGGTTGCGTTTTCGATGTTCTTCAAACGATGTCCCTCGTCCACCACGAGCGCTTCAAACGCAAAATCTTTCAAAGCCGTATTGCCGTGTCTTAGAATGTTTTCGTAGGAGATTAAAAGAACGTCAAACTTTACCTCTCCCGCTTCTTTGTTTAACCAAAACTCGTACTTTTCGCACTTATCTCTGTCGTCGACGTTGCCGTTGAAGATAATCGCATTCATATCGGTCCATTTCTCAATTTCTCGCCGCCAATGCGTCAACGTTGAAAGCGGCGCGACGACGCAAAACGACGGTCGACACTTGGATTTGTATCTTCTAGCGTATTCTAAGACTGCTATGGTCTGCGCCGTTTTACCTAAACCCATTTCATCGCCTAAAATGACGTTTTTCCTCTTGTAAAAGTTCGTCACCATCCACCGAAAGGAGGATTCTTGGTAGTCCCTCAAACGCATGCCGTTTTTAAACTCCGGGATGGTTGGATCGAGTGATCCGGTCGTATCTTTAAACTTATGTCTCGTCTTCAATAAATGAGCGGTTTCTTTTTGCATCAACGAGCTATCGGGAGGCGATGGATCTGAAAACGCTTCAAAGCGGGCAATTTCTTTCAGATCTTCTTCGCTCGTCAACCTCGACATCGGCTCCCACGTCGCGCTCGAGTAATTCAAACTCTTCCACTTGCAATAATAGTATCTCACCATTTCAAGTTTGGTTGTCGTCTCTTTAGTCTCCTTTTCGTCGTCGTCGTCGTCGTCGTCGTTGTCGTCGTGGATAATTTGAATCTCGCTATCCTCCTCCTTTACCCCCTCGTCGTCCTCCTCATATTCCACCCACTCCTCGCTTTCCTTCGTCGCGAAAATCCTTTCAATTTCCAAATACTCCCTCGGAAACAAATCGTCCGGATCCGGGCTCGGCGCGCCCCCAAACTTTCTTTTGTACGCGGTTACCTTCGAGCTCTCGCCTATACTATTCAAAGTGCTCGCGAGCATCCATTCCAAGTCTCTGTACGAATAATAACTCCACTTGACTAAGTATTCCATCTCGCCGCTTACGCCTACTTCCGAGGATGCTTTTCGACATCCTAACAATTTCTCAATCTTATATGCCTCCTCCATCGCTTCTTCCATATTATCGCTTTTGGCCTTCGTTTTATTACTGCTCTTCTTGTTCTTGTTCTTTTTCTTTCTCCGTCCCTCCCTATCGTCGCTATCGTCGCTCCCGTCGTCGTCGTCCTCCTCCTCGCTGCTTTCACCCTCTTCTTCCGAACTCGTTTCAAAAAACGCCTCGTCGTCCGAGCTGATATCTTTAAACACCGCCGGCGCCGCTTTCCTTCTCGCGTACCTCGGAGGACTCCTCTGCGGAACTTCCTTCACGCGTTTTATCGCCGCCATCGGTTCCGAATCCGAAGAATCCTCTTGCCGCTTCTTCCCTTTCTTCCCGCGCACGTCGCTCTTCCCCGTCTTAGTACGCTTTCGGCTTTCTCTCGCCGAGACGCGCGTCGCCGCGTCGTACTCTTCATCGTCGTCGTCCGAATTCTCCTCCTCATCAAACCCCTGTACCGAACCGTTGCCACCACCGCCGTTGCCACCGCGCCCATTCGTATTCGATTTTGCATATTTCAAAAGCATCTTTTGTTTTTCCTCTTTTTCTCGTTTCCTTTTCATTTTTTCCCTCTCTGACGGTCCCAAACGTCCACCTTCTTTCTCCGCCGATTGCAAAAGCATCGTTTCAAACTCCTTCGCGGATTTCTTTTGCAACGTGCGCTTCTTTTTTTTCGCGTTTTGCTTCTTGTTCTCCCGCTTCTCGTCCTCCCGTCCTCTCGTTCGCCACGGGACGTCTTCTTTCTCGCCGTCCTTCTCGTCGTCATCATCGGATGAAGAAGACGAAGCGCTTTCTCCGTAGTGCACCACATTCGTCGCGCGATACCGCGCGCGATAGATCGGCGGAGAAGGCGACGCGGTTGACATCAACTCTCTGAAGCTCTCTCTCGCTCGCTCTCGATGCGCGAATGAAGAACTTCTTCTTTGTCTTCTTCTTCTTCTTCTTGGGTGTTTGATTCGTTTGATGATGTGCGTGTTTTTTTATGAAGATACGACTGGTATTTTGAATTTTCGTGTGCGCGCGTGCTCTGCGCGCGATGTATCATATTACAACGATGATGATGATGATGATGATGATGATAACGACGACGAGATGATGACGATTTTGTTCACACTAAGCTTTCGTTTTCCGATTTTGTCGTCTTCTCTCGTCGCGTTTTTTATCGTTTCTGTTTTCACTGTTCCTTCAACGCGGACAACTCCTCGGCGACTTCCGTAAACTTAGCCTTTACTTTTTCCAAGTGGCCCGCCGGCGAGTTTTCGTTTTCTTTGGCTTCTCTTTCCCATTTGGATCTCAAAGTAGTGATGATGTGGTCGCGTTTGTTTAAGAAGTGCGCGCGTAAGACTTCGTCGAATGGACCATCTTTGGCGGCGGCGTTGTTTTTTTTCCGATTCAAGCGTTTCACGTGGTCTAAGATTGCCCACTCTAAAGTGGCGGTTTTGATCACAGCGCTGTATTCAAAATCTTTCTTATCGCCGACGTCGGTGCCTCGGTCTTTCTCCCAGCCCGGTTCGTTAAAGCACGGGTCGGCGACAAAGATCAGCGACTGGATGCTCACGATAACTTGCAGCATAGTCGAGTGTTGCGCGTTCCACCCTTCGCCTTCGCCGCCGGACCAAGTGCCGAGTAACGATAAGCACACTTTACCGTCGTTGTATAGGTTTGGGTTGAACCGGACGCGACCGCCGCCGGTCGTTTTCAGATTCACCAAAGGCGGTTTGTTCGGAAAGTCTGAGGTAAGCATGACATCGAAAATGAACGCGCCGGAATCGTAAGGCGTATCTTCTGGGCCGGTGATTAAAATAGACCATAATTGCGACTGGTTTTCGTCCACGCGAACAAACGCCGAGGAGGAGACGGAGAGAGGAAGAGACCCGGAAATACCCGCGACGGCGCGCGCTATGGCGTGCGCGTTCGGTTTCGTCGCTTGTTTGAGGAGTTTATCTTTGTAGTGACTCGAATCAGCGAGCACGAAGTTGTCGAACTGAAAGCCCGGGCGACTGAGCGCGTAGCAATAGGTTTTTTCTAGATTTTTCTCGCGCGACTCCGGGGCAGCGATTTTCTTTCGCTTATTGGTTCCTCTCGTCGTCGTCATCGCGTCGTCATCTTTTGTTAAGTCAACGATTGCGTTCGCTTCGATCGCCGTTCCAACTCGAACGATCAACTTTGCCAAATTTTCTAATACAATTTCCTCTTGCTCTCTTTCTTCGTACTTGTCCTCCTCGACTGCATTGGCCGCTTCCGTGACGTGCAAAAAGGTTTTCGCCTGTTGGACGATGTCGCGCATGTTATCGTACTTCTCGAACGCTGCGCGCAAGTTTTCTTTTAACGTCGGTACGAGCGTTTCGTGAAACACGAGAACACACTCGAGCAATGAGGTGTAATACTCGGCGCGATCGGCCATGTTGTTGAAATCGCAAATTTTGAGTTCGCGCGCTAAGAAATACGCCAAGGATGCGTTTTCAAACACGCGAGTCATTCGCGCGCACTCCTCGGCGAGTTCCTCCTCTTCGTCGTCGTCGTCGTCGTCGTCGTCATGATCCATCTGCGGCTGCTGTCCGACGAGGAAGTGCGAAATATCTGCCAATGCCACCTTGGCGAAATCGACCAAATCGCTGCTCATCTTATCCTGCGCCAACTGCGCTTGCTTCGCGTCTTTGGAGTCCCAAAGATTGCGCGACCCTTTTTCGTTCGTGCCAGACGCGGAGCTATACCCAACGCCGCTGTGGAACCCTCTCAATTTCGGTTTGTTTTCCTGGTCTCGCTGTTTTACCAATTTCGCGTTTAACACTTCCATCTCTTTGTCGAGATTTTTTTTCGCGTTGCCGTTCTTCGTCGACGTCATCGGTGCTTGGAGCGTCGTACTAGGGGATGAAGAACTGATTTGAAATCCCCTAATTTCTTCTTCAATCTCTCGTTCTTTCTCGTACAGCTCTTCGAACGCTCGCGGAATCAACGGCGTTTCTCCAGAGCAGGTTAACGCACACAAGGCCAAATCTAATTTACTCGCGCGATCGTCGTACGCACCGTTTAAGTACGCGCGTTTGTTGTTCGCCGGGCAGGTGACGTCAACTCTCGCGAAACGTTCCAGGAACGTTCTCGCGGTGAGCAAAACGTCCGTCATGGACGTCATGGGTTGCCAATTCTTCAGTCGAAACTTAGGATGCAAGCACGATGCCAAGGCGACTATGCCTTCTAATCTTGGACGGACGATAGTCATTTTCGGAGGATAAAACGGGTGCAAATCCTCTTTCAATTCGACTCGGACTTGGACGAATTCGTAGCCGAATTTTTTCTTGACCTTTGCCAAATCGCTCGCGATGTCCCCGTTTTCAAAATTCATGAACTTCACGTCCCAAGTGTACACGGAGTCGTTGTTGGATTCGACAGCGATGTACTTTCTGAACTTATTCGCGCCGTTAAATCTGTGCAAATCTTCGAACTCTTTCAACAACCTTTCAAAGGCGACGTTGCTGGAGAAAATCTGTTCCCTCGCCGCTCGTTTCAAATCCGCGGAGTCTACGAAAGAACCCCCCTTATTTTGTTGTTGTTCGTTCGTGTTATTATTATTACTCATCCCCGCACACGTCATTCCCGTCGTCGTCGTCGTCGTCGCCTCTTTCTCCTGCATCCTCCTCTCTTCGTTCATTTTACACCTCTGCTTCGCTTGCAAAAGCATCCTGGTCAATTTCACCGTTCTTTCCTCGCTCCTCGCGCCGCCGCACACGTCCATCGCGTCGCCACCGCACAAATCGTCCTCCTCTTCGTCCTCGTTCCCTAATCCCCCGTCCGCTTCAATCGCCATCCTCTCCGCGTCTCCAACCGTTCGCTCGATGCGCTTCAGCTCTTTCCCTTCAAAAAATGTCGTCCCGACCAATCGCAAGACCTCGAACAAAGTCTTATTCGCGTACCTCCCACTTTCGTCCTCTAACTTTTCGTTCAACTCAGTTTCGTCGATCGCGTTTCCGTCCCCGATGGCCATCACTTCCGACTTCGGGTAGTCTTCCGGAAACATCAAGGTCAACTCCCCGTCTCTTTCCTCCGTGTCCTTCGTCACGCGCAACACGAGCACGTTCGCCGAAGCGTCAAAACGCCTCGTTTCGATTCGATTCTTCCTCTCGTTCTTCTTGGACGCGTGATTGGTGTTTTTGTCGCACGCGGACGAGAAGAACGCCACGTGCGCGCGAAAGAGCTCGCTTTTTACGTCCCCCTGATCCTCCGCGTCCATGTTTTCTGTCCGTGTCGTTCTTTTTACGAGAGCAATGCGCTCTCGCGAAAGGCGTTTAAAGCGTGAAAGAAGTGAAGACACATCTGCGTTCTCGGGAAAAAAAGGAAGATATTTTTCCATTATATTCTCCTCTGTTGTTGTGTTGGTACCACTCACATCGGATGCGGAAAAGAGGCGACGCACAAAAACGACCAAAAAGCGCACTGTTTGTGCTGTTTATGTGTGTGCGCGCGTTCTCGTCGAGCGCTTTTGTTTTCGGAGTAAAAACGAGAACGTCGGAGGAGGAGAAGGAAGCGCATCGCGAATCCGGTCTGCGAAACGAAGTGTTCGCCACGTTTTCCAATTCGACGTCAGATATACATTCCTCTCGCTGCGTGTTCGAGGGTTTTTCAAACACGCGCACGTTACAGTGGACGTCGAATTACATCCGACGATTACTCCCTCGACACGCGGTGTTTGAGAACAAAACGTGGGAAGGCGCGGAAATATTCACGAACAGTTTGAGTTGGGAACTCATCGACGACTATTCCAACGGGATGATGCTTCTGGAGTTTAATAAAATGCCCAAAGCGCGGAACATCGATCCGTCTTTGAAGCTGTTCCATTTTGGATTATATAAGAACGGGGTGATGAAAAAGTTAGCGGAGTGCGATTACGAGAAAAAAGGTGAGAAGAGCGAATGCATGGGCTTAGAGCGGTCGAAGATATACCCTCGCATTCAGAATTGGTTGAAAGTGTTACACGAGAAGAGCGTACGCGGGACGGAGAGAGAGCGGTTGAACGGAGGGCACGAGTATTGGACGCACACGTGGTTGGAGCACGACATGGAGGATAACAATCGAGTCAGTCCTGTAGGGGCGTCGTTTTTAGAACATTCGGTGCTTGAGTACGGGAGAGATGACGAAGCCGTGGACGCGTTGAAAGATTACTTAGAAGCGACCGGGATGCTCAACGGGTTTAGCGCCGAACACGAGCAAAATGTCAGAGATGTGATTAAATTAGCGACGGATAAAGAGACGACGGGAAAGTATAGCAGGGACACGTGGCGCGCGACGACGTGGCTCGTGGCGGTGATGCATTCGAGGTTAACCGAAGGAGGGACGAGCGAGAAGGTTGGGATACAAGCCATTCGGTTGGCGTTTGTATTTCGACCGAGACTTTTTGACGCAGAAGAAATAGAAGAAAAAGAAATAGAAGAAGAAGAGGAAGAAGAAAGAATAAACGAAGACGAGCTACCGTCCATAATCGAAGACATGTCCGACTTTCTCGCCGCCGCGAATTGGCCGGGCGATTTAGAAGAGTTTGAGAGAATTGGTTTATACGCGCTCGATCGAACGACCATGGGCTACACGTTGCAAGTGGACGTGTTGCCAAAAAAAGTTCGACTGAAAGACGAACAAGGAGGAGAAAAAGATGGAGACGGTAAAAGCAAACACACCGTTCTCGGTCCGAACGTCGGCGTCGAGCTCGCGGCTGCTTCCATCTCTGGAGGCTTCGACGCGCTCGACCAACTCCAATACGCTGTCGAAGACGGCTTAGTCGAACAACCGTTCTGGGACGAACTCCTCGCGAACATCTGCCAACACAACTTGGACGCCAAAGACGAACAGCTCTCGAACAAAGCCGCGATAACATCCACCTCTTACCACGCGTGCACCATCAAACCTCGCAAACCGGCGGATAAGCTCGAACGTTTGCTCCCGAACAACCTGGGCACTCGCAAATCCCCGATCCTCGTCGCGTTGTCCCACATCAAATTCGGTTTGCGAGCGCAAAGCAAACTCTTCGCCAAAGCCTACGTCGGCGCGATGCCAAAAACGTGGTGGTGCCCTGACAGCGCACCGCGACCATTTCGCGAAGAAGAAGAAAACGACGATTACGCACCCATCGAGGACGACGACGATTTTGAGGAAGAAACCAAACGGTTGCGCGAAGAACACGCGAGGCGCGAGTTTCAAACCTTTCGCTACACGCCGTGTAAAACGTAAAAATCGAGAAGTACGAGCGTATACCGATATCGCGCGCCGGGGTAGCACAGATGATTAGATTAGCCATGTTAGCACCTTCACATGTTTTTGTTGTAAAACGACGATCAAACACAGAAGTAGTAGTAGAAGAAGAGATGTCGTCGTCCGCTCGTCTCGCTTTCCTTATAAAATCCATCTGAAAACTCCCACTTTCAACACCTTCACACATTAGACCTCTCATTTCTCTCTCTCTCTTTCTCTCTTTCTGTGACACTTATTACAGAAGGGAGAGCATCTGAGAACACTTCGAGACGAGAGAGAGGGAGATACGCAACGAAAAGGTTTCACGTGAGCGTGTGTATTTATTCTCGCGTCTGATCTCGTTCTCGGGTTTCTCATCATGTCCAATCATCATCATCATCACGAGCATCACCATCTTCACCATCGCATAAACGTCACCAACAGAAACACGAACGCGAACAGTAACAACACCAACACCTCTTCTCTCCCGATGATTCATTCCTCGGACACGCTTTCCCCGAACTGGCTGAGGCGTTCGCAAACGTCCATCATCACCCCCGGGGCGCATTTACAAATCGTCTGGAGAGGTTTTTTCTCCCTCGGACGCGAGTTTATGAGTTACCAGAACATGGACGACATGTTCGACGACGAAGGACCGACGACGTCGAACGCGCTGAGAGCGGACTCGGGCGTGTCCGACGGGAACGTCAGCTTGAATAACGACGAAGAGACGAACGATAACGAAACCGGGTCGGACGCGACGCAGATTTTGAGCAACATTTCGGAAAAGCAGACGAGAGGAGGAGAACAACAGACGACGAGCGGCGGGATGACGAGTAAAGAGAGGCAGTTGCGGCTGATGAGGAAACAACGGGAGCGAGAGCGAGAGCGAGAACAGCAGCAGGATGAAACCTCGGTTGAGAATACGAACACGAACAGCGGCGAGAGAGGCGGGGACGTCGTGAATACGAATACGAATGTGAACGCGACGAGAGAAGCCAGTCAGACGAGTAACATGAGTCAAGGGTCGTTTGAAGATCACCATCATAACGAGAATGCGAACAACAACACCGACAACAACAACAACAACAGAGGAGAGAATGATAACGAGAACACGAACAGAGAGCATTCAGAAGATACGGGCGTCGCGCGCGATACTCTTAGCAATAGGGACAGAGATACTAACAACAACGATAACGCGTCGGAACAGCCGCTGTTCAACAACGCGACCGAGTTGATTGCTCGAGCACCACCGATGGGTTTTCGAATCCCAGGGACGGCGGCAGGTGAAGGCGTTGCGAGAGCGCACGCGGCCGGGAACGTTTTACCGGATATTTTGAGGGCGAAACGGGTGACGAGTTTAGACGCCGAGTTTCCAATCGTTTGGGATCCGGTCGCGTTGTTGTGTTTGTATCCCGGTAGCGAAAGGTCGCAAGAGGCGTTTTTGAAGTTGGCACAAAGTTTGAAGGCGAGAAGAGAGGAGATGCCGGAAGATGTAGCGGAGACTGCGAACGTGGGCGGCGCTGGGACGCCGACGGTTTCGAATAATAATAATAATAATAATAATAGAGATAATAATAACAACAACAACAACGACGTGACAATACCGGCGAGTACGGGTGGACATCACGGACCTGGTAATAGTAGCGCTGGTGGTAGTGGTGGCGGCGGTAGAGGTAGCGGCTTGTTGCGGGAACGAATAACCGCGTCGACGCAATCGTTTAACGATCGAAGTTCGTTGAATTCAAGTCATAGTCACGGCAACGAACGAGAACCTGGAGCAGAGGTTGTTTTATCGCCATTATCGACGAGCGTCCGAGAGCAGCAACAACGAGCGACGGCAGAGGCTGCTGCAGCGACAGCGGCAGAGAATACCACCGGAACGACAACATCTGGGAGTGGAGAGCTGCAGAGAACACCGTCCATGGTGGAAGTGTCGCAAACCGCAGTAGGCGTAGCAGCGAAAGTAGAGCTACCGGAAGGATATGTCGCGTATATTGTTTCTCAAGAACAACTTCCGGATTTAGCGTACGAAGCCGTCGCAAAAGAACGAGATTTACAACAAGCACCAGCCAACGCCGCGGGTGGATATGATCCCGCGAATGCATCGGAACGACAACAGAGACGAATGCCGGGCATCGCTCGCGAACGGTTTCTCGCGGATGCCGCAAACGCCAACGTGAACACGACGTCGACAAATTATACGAGCAGTAATACGAATTTTCCGACAATCGAACCGCTATGGGTTATTATTCAAACTGTCGAGCCTTTACCGGCGCCTCAACCGATTGCTAATGTGCCAGCACCGGATTCTCGACCGGCGCGGGGTATTTTGAAAGGTTGGACGGCGTCGCAGCTCGGAAATTACTCGAAAGAAACCGGCGCGGTAGCCGGCGGCGCCGGAGGGATCACACAAGGCGCAACTTCTGAAAGAGAACCATTGCACAGGAGGCGAACGTCGCACTCTGGTGCGGGAAGTGGTGGAGGTGGTATGGATACCGCAGGGGCAAATGCGTATTTATCGACGCCGTTAACAGCTGGCGGATTGACCAACGCGGATCCGCGCTCGCAACAACAACATCAGCGACGACCTACGGTTGTCGCGCGGGCGATGAACATGCACAACGTCGTTTCAGATGGTGAATACGACACCGATAACGACTCCAGAGGATTTGGAACTTCCGCCGGAAGTCGCGAAACGGATCCAGATAGTATAGAAAGAGATGAAGGTTCCGAAGGCGCAAACGCCGGCGGTTCAAACATTTCAGGAGCCGTGGTCGATGAAGACGCGAACTTGTTTGAAAACGTGAACGCAAACCGACCTCGAAGTAATATCGCATCAGACGAAGAGACAGAACTAACGTCTGGAATTTCAAATCCATCCGAAGATGCTAAAAACAAGGACGACGTTAGCGCGGTTGACGACAACAACGCCTCGCTCTCTATTCCCGCAAACGAACAAACGCAACAGACGAGGTCTCATCTGCATAAAATGCGACGCGAACCATCATCACCGCAACATCGAAGTACGCCATCCCCGGCGAGCTCACCGTCTTCTTCGGACGCGACTGAAGACGATATATCGCCGTCGTCGCAAGGAAGAGCACTGGCGGCGTTGGATGCGGCGAATAGAAATTCGTTAGTACCGCAAACTTCTGTCAACGTGACTCGAGTTCGCAAGATTCCAATTCAAGGCGCACGCTTCGCGCTGCTTGGATTCGAGATGGATCATCCGCACGTGAAGTTCTTGTTGCAAAAGATGGAAAGTTTAGGTGCCATTCACGTGCTCTTGACGCACGACAAGAACGACATGGCGGAAAAAGGGCTCGATTTAATCGTCGTCCATCCTCCGTTCTTGCAACTCTTACACGCGAAAGATTTCACGCAGCTGGAAATCCGAGACTTTTTGCGTTCCCGCCGAGCACGTTTTGCGCTCGGTTTGCGTCACTTGGAGTTGTGCATCGAAAACGAACGGTTATTAGACCCGAGAATTGAAACCGCGGAAGTCTTTCCAGAAGGCGTCATTTTAGTCGTCGACGATACGACGTTAGCCATGGGCGAAGAGATTGTTCAAAAGCTTGTGAAACTATTGGGCCAAGCCGCGGCAGCTTCTGCTGCTGCGTCTGCAGCGAAAGGTATTTTGCATTACAACCAAGAAGGGGCTCGAGAAAACCCGCCGTGGCCGTGGGCAATCAAGTTAAACAACGACACGGTTCAGAAATTGATGCTACAGAAAATGCAAGTCGCGCGAACAGATCCGGATAAAGCGTGGAGAATCGAAAATTGTCTTAAGCTCTTACACGCACACAAAGCGACTGGTGATAGAGCTGGTCGAGGCGCGAGAGTTTTAGGCATCGATTGGGAAGAGGCGTCGCATCAACCCATTCAGTTTCCTCCGCAGGAGGTTCGAGACGCAGTGAAGCTCGCTTCTCGCCATGGCGCTACGTGCAGATCGGTATTTTTGGTCTCTGAAAATCCAGAAACCGTCGCCGAAGCCCGAAAATATTCTAAAGTTGTTTTGAGCGGTGATTTGCACGAGTGTTGCGAATGGTTGGAAGAAGTCATCAAAGAAATGTGGGCGGAAACGAAAGCGGCAAGGGACGAAGGACCATGGGTCAACGTGTTGGGATTTCCAACCGTGCAACAAAATCCAGCGGCTACTGCCGTTACGAAGAATGCTGGACTTACGCCAAGTTCTACCGCCGCCGCCGCAACACCAGCGTCGACGGATGTTGCTGCAAAATCAGTCGAAGATGCCGCGGCGAATGTAGCCGCTCGGATAGCGGCGCGTAAAGCGAAAGAGAGCGATACCTCGGCGCGAAAAGAAGCGACGCCTCCCCCGTCGACGAGCGACAACAACGACGGTGTCATGACACGACGCGATTCCGAAGATTCTCTTCAAAACGATGAAAAAACGAAATATTTACTGATGAATAGCCGTCCCTCGAACGATATAATGCCCGATTTTCATACGAAAACCGACGTGACGCTATCGGACGTGAACAAGCATCAAACGCCGTGGATGCCGGGAGCTTTGAAAACGAGTGCCGCGGACCACAAGAAATCGAAAGAGGAGGGTGTGGCACCGCGCGGTGGAGATGCGTCGATGACGCTGGCGACGCCACAACCGCCCGGCGCCACGAATCCATCCGGGCCGAGAACAAATTACAACAACATCTCTGGATCTACCATTTTAACCGGCGCCAACAACAACTCTTCGCAAAAGAAGAAACCGAAAACGGTTCGTTTTCCAACCACCATAGACGACGGCGGCACCATGGGCGCCGGTCGTCGTCGCGGTCGGTACAGTCCACCACCTTCGCCTCCGCGGACAACCTCTGCTATTTCTGGAGACACCGCGGATATGCGCGACACGTTGAGCATGCGCGAAGGCGAAGGCGAAGCGACGGACGTTTCCGAGCTCGATTTAGAAGGCAGCGTGGACGAGAAACCGATTCATCCAGCGGAAAGCGATGGTGGTGGTGGCGTCGTCGGCGAAGGCGAAGAAGGAGGAGGAAAAAGCGACGACAACAATAGCACGCCGTTAACGCTAAAAGCGGAGAAGAAGAAAAGAAAGTCGCCCCCGATGAAGAATACTACCACTACTACTACTACTTCGCCGAGGCGCGAGAGTCCTCGCAACAAAAAGCGACAACGCCATCATCAGAAATAAGATTTCGAAGTGTTCATTATATATTACTACTGCTACCAATCTACCACTATTACTACTCGCTGCTGCTGCTGCTCTTCTCGTTGTTCTTGTTGTTGTTGTTGTTGTCGATGGTTTTGCTCTTATTCGTATTCTTCTTTTCTTGCACGGCGTGAAATTCTCTCAACGGTTCGTTGAAAATGAAAAACCCGCTCAGAACGCCGATCGAGGCGCCGGGGAGCCATCCTAAACCGATTCTGCGCGTTTGAATCATAAATCTCGAGCAAAATCTGCTGAGAGAAACTTCGACGAAAAAGTGTTTCGTTGACCTCTTCTTCTTCTCGACCCTTTTACAGTGTCTGTTCTTTGAGGAGAGAGGGAGAGAGAGAGTACGAGAGAGAGAGACGAGAAAGAACAAAAAAACTCTTACGAAAAAAACACAAAAGAAAAGAATTGATTTTCTCTCTTTTGTCTGCCATGTCTGCTCTTTCGCTCTTTTTCGCTCTTTTTCTCTCTTTTTCTCTCTTTTTCTCTCTTTTTCTCTCTCTCTCACAGGAGTCCTTTTTGGCACAGCGCATGCCACATCTGACTTTGTCTCTCGTCATCAGTCCCACATTGCGCGGAACTTTATCTATACTTTTGATTTTCCTCACAACGAAAAACTTCGCGCGCACTCACTCTCACTCTCACTCTCACTCTCACTACTTATAACACGCAAAAGATGCAAAGTGTAGTCTCAGCCACGACGACTATAACGCACAGGGCGTCGTCGTCCCAATTTTATCGCGGGGAGAAGACGACGACGACGAAGAGGAATGGATGCTTTTCTTCTTCCTCCTCCAAGATGATGACGAAGCGGAACAAAATGAACAGACGACACCATCAACTCGTGAAAGCGGTACAAGGCGAAGTGTTAATCTCCGTGGACAAACCACTCGGCGTGACGTTAAAAGCCAGAGGCGGAGGAATCCCGGGCGTGTGCATCGACAGAGTCGCCGGGAACGGCGCGAAAGCGGGGTTAAAATCCGGCGACGTCGTCATGTATCACTCGTCCTTTTTCGGGGACGAGTTATGGCCGGCAGATCAGCTTGGATTTTCGAGAAGCGCGATAAACGCGTGTCCGAACACGGTGGATTTTATCGTGGTAAGAGGGCCGGGCGAAAAGGAGTTCGACGTGAAAAGGTTACCGAAAAGGCCAGCACCGCCAAAGTTTGGGAGGAAAATGAGCGCGGCGCAAGCGGAACGAGCGTCGCACATTTGCGTCGATTGCGGTTTCGTGTACGCGTTGCCGACGCCGTTCGCGGATCAGGATAAGGAGTACTCGTGCCCACAATGCTCGGCACCGAGAAGCAGGTTCGCGAAGTACGATCCGGAAACAGGGAGAGCTGTTGGTGGCGGGTTGAGCACGCCGTTGGTGACGACGGCGGCGACGGTTGTTGGTTTGGCCGGTATCGCGTATTACGTCGCTCAAATCTTGTAAATTTTCATCACCGTGAGTAAATCTTTATATGTGCGTTTAATTTTTGTCTCTCTCTATATATACTCTATATTTCTATCTCTATGTTACCGTGTCTCTCAAATATCCATGTCGTCTTTGTTGTCGTTGCCTCGCGGTTGTTGTTGTTCCCCGCCTCCGAACATCAACGAAAGCAACGCGTGACCCGTTGGTTGTTGTATTTGTTGTTGTTGTTGATGATGTTGCAGCGACAGTCTGACCAGTTCGTCGTGAGTGTATCCCGTTTTTTGAGGCGCGACACACTCAAAGATGTGGCGCTTCAACTGCGGCATATTCGCGCACGACGAATTACACTTGTGGCATCGCAAGTCGTTCGATTTCACAATCTGTTCAGACCTGGAATCGTCCCATCGTCTGGTCATCGTCATCGCTTTGAAGAAATCGATAAAAAAGTCGTCGTTCGTAAAAGTGTGCCAATGCTGTTTGGTCGTTAACTTTTCCGAAACGAAATCTTGACTGATGACGTGTAGGTGCGCGGGTTCCATGCTCGGTTTCAGGTGGAATCCGACGCGGAATTTCGTTCCCGGTGGAAGATTTTGCAGTTGATCTTTGACGATATCGAGCGCGACGCGTAGCATTCGATCCCAAACGAACTTTCGCTCGTCGTTGTTACTCCCACCAAATTCTCCGCCTTCTTCTTTGAATAAATCAAACGGGTGTTTGAACTTTGGACTTCTCGGCAACACCAACGCGTGAAACTTCGCTTTCGGAAATTTGTCTTTGATTGCGAAACAGGCGTCGTTTATCGTCAAAAGTTCCTCTTTCGAACAAAATCGTTGAGGGTCGCGTTGTTTCTGGAGTAATCCGTCCAGAAAGAATCCCGTGTGTTTTGTTTTCTTGCGTGTGTCGTCGTCGTCGTCTTCAAGAAACGCGTTCGCCGGCGGCTTTTGCGTCCCGTCCCATTTCGTCGGGAACGGCGGCAAATCGTGACCAGTCATCGCTTTAATCTTACCGACTGCCACTTCAACTTCCGCCGGCGTTTTGCATCGAAAACACACATCAAAACCTTCTGATTTGTGCGGCGTCGAGCTGTCTCGACTGTATAATTGCTTGTGCACAATCTCCACGCCTTCTCGGCCTTCGACTCTTCCTTCGTGGTTTTTTCTCCGCGCGACTCTCGAAGTCGTCACCGAGACGTCTAAATCCAAATACAAAGAAACGATTTGAATATCAACATCACTTTCACTATTATTATTCACCCGGACGTATTCCACCGCGTCCACAAACTTCTTCCTTTGCTCTGCACTCATATTCGTTCGATCGATAACCACGTGTCGACCGAGCATGAGCCCGTGCTTCGCTTTCATCACGCACTGGTCCGCTTTCTTTCGAAAACACTCTCGCTCGCAGTACGACCCGATCGTGTCTTGATTCACCACGGTCCACTTCTTCTCGGTCAATCCTTTCGCAATAGTCGATTTCCCACTCCCGGACGTGCCCGTGAGCACCAAGCACGTCTGTTTTTGTCCTCGTCGTCCTTCTTTTCTTTGAGACGAACGACTGCTGCTCACTCTCCACGCGCCGATACATTCGCCCAACTTAAACCTGTTCTGAAACACCTTCGCGTCGTCTGGGCAATATCTCGGGGCGAAAAACGAAAACACGATCCCGTTGCGTGTAAAGTTGTGGTCCACGACCACCGCCCTTTCTTCACGTTCGATTTTCTGCCAAACGCCTTGGATGTCTTCAAAGTCTTCCTTTTCCCTCTCTTCGAGTGGGGAAAACACCCACACGCAAAGTTTCTCTTTCAACACTTCCACCTCGTACACGTCCTCTCGTATTTCGGTAACTCTGACGTGGTGCGGATGGATATATTTCGCGTGCTCTGGAAACCGCGCGCGGTCGTTGAAATCCGCTCGGCCGAACGTTCTCGACCGTCTTCTTTCCTCTCCTTCTTCTTCGAGGAAGAGTTGTTTCAACTCTGGAAGTTTCTCGCTCGATTCCTTCATGTGATTTGTTCTTCCATTACTGAAATCCTCCCAACTCGGTAGTATTCTCGCAATCGTCAAAGCGAGTAAAAAGAAGAAAAAGAAGCAACCTTCGTTGCTCTCTCATCGCATCAGAAAAGCCTCTCTCTTCTTTCGCGCGTCTCTCTCGTGCACTCTTTATATTCTCTCTGTTCTTTCCGCAACAAAAAACAGCGCGCACGCATCAATCTCACATTGTGAGCATCAACCCAAGAAGAAAGAAAAGAAAGAAAAGAGAGAAACTCTCGAAAAAATTTAAAACCCTAAACTAGAGTCTCCCTCAAAAAAATTTGGCAAAAAGTAGACAAAAGCTGTCCTAAAAAAAAAATTTTAAGCAAGAGAGAGGAGTATAATAATCATAGAAGAGAGAGAGAATCGAGAGACGAGAGAGAAAAGAAAGAGAAGAAGTCTTCTGTTCTCTGTAACGCTCTGACTCTAAGTGTCTCTGCGTGTTTTAGTTGTTGGTGGTGTTTTTAAAGTTCTTCTCTCTCTCGTCGCGCGTTGTCTCTCGAGGTTCCTTTTCAACAGAGAGCGAATTTAGGGAGAAAAAGAGAATTTGAAGGTTTTCACATCGATTCAAAGCTCTGGCGAGTTTTTACTGTTTACGCCGTGCATCGATTGCAGAAGAGATGAATGCAAAGGAGGATTTGGTCGAAAAGAACGCGAGGAAATTGAGTCGCGAGGAGCGTTTTAACGACGAGACGGAGGCGTCTGCGTCGAGAAGAAGAAGAAGAACAACACGCTTTTCTGTTGCGAGTCGTGCGAAGAATCGGATCGGACTCGTCGACGGTTTTGGTCGACAAAATTCGTCCTCAGTCTCTTCTTTAACTTCGACCTCTTCTCGGAGAAGAAAGAGAAGCAAAACACCCCGAGAGAAGAAGAGGAGCGAGATGTTTTTCTTCTGCCTGATCGCGTTGATGACGTTCTTCGGGAAAGAAGTTCAAGGAAAATATCCAGTGGCGAGATTCAAGAACGAAACGGTTGCCATTCTCTCCCCTCTGAAAGACGGGAACACCGAATTATACGTAAACTCGCACGACGTGGAGTTCACCGGCGACGTGTACATAAAAAGTTTAAACGGGAAAGTTTCGGAGAAGATGAAGACGTTGAAAGAAGGAAACGAACGCGCGTACGAAGGCGTGAAAGTGGTCGCGGAGAGAAACGGGATCGAGAAAGTGTGCGACGTGTACGGGACGCGGTATCAAGCGTACGATTTGGAGACGGAGAAATACGGGGAGTGCACGTGCAAAGAGGCGAGTCACGAGTACGGAAACGACGTGTATTTGGAATATATGGGAGAACTCTGCGATTACGAGGCGTATAAGTTGAAAAACCAGACGTGGCGAATGACGACGGTCAATCCGGGCTACAAAGATAACGTGAATTCACAGTTTGGATCAGGTTTGGCCGTCTCAGATCGAGATAATTGGGAATACGCAGCAATTGGCGCGGCGAAAGCGAAACCGGGCGGGTCGACACAGCCGGCGTACGGGCAGGTTTGGGTGTACGCGAAGACCGGGTGCGACGAAAGTCTTTCCGGGACGAACGAGGACGGGTACGTCGGGTGCCAAACGAAAACGGTGAGTGGACGCACGTGCCAAGCCTGGAGCGTGGATTTGCCTCACGTGAAAAGAGGAGACGTCGATTGGGATTCGGAAGAGACGCTCGACGGCGAGGGCAACCACAATTATTGTAGGAATCCGGACGACTGGTCCGGAGGAATTTGGTGTTATACCACCGATCCCGCGCAACGGTGGGAAGAGTGCAACGCGTTATCCACCTCGGAAGCAGAGAAATTGTTCGTCTATCAATATTTGATGACGGTGGATGGAGATTCGGCAGACGCGGAGTTTGGTAGAAGCGTGGCGGCGTATGGCGGTTACCTCCTCGTCGGCGCGCCTGAGAAACTGATAAACAACGTTAAATCCGGAGTTGTGTACGTTTACAGACTGGACTCAGTCTCTTCTACCTCTGTCACCTTAGTGGCTACGCTTATTCCACCGGATCCAAAAGCAGGCCAAAGATTTGGTACTTCGCTCTCGTTTGACGGAGATACTTTACTCGTCGGCTCGCCGCAAGGGTATTCTGGATCTACGCAAAGCGGCACGGTGTACGTCTACGCATTCGTTGAACTCAACGAGGGATCTGGTTATTGGGTTGAACAAGAAACCACCATAATGAGTCAAAATGCTGTAGCTGGCCAATTATTTGGCACGAGTGTTTCTTTACACGAAGGCATCGCTATAATTGGCAGCGGGAGCGCGTCCGTGAGCGGTAACAACGCCGGCGCCGTCCAATCCTTCGCCATCGAACGCTTCGGTTCCACATCTAGTTCTATTCAGTGGGAATATCGCGGAGAAATCCTCGCGCCGAGTCGATCCACGTTAACCTCCACGAGTTTCGGCGCCGCGCTATCCTTAAACTATTACTCCGCCATCATCTGCGATCCAACCGCGAAGAAAGTCCACATGTTTACCCGAGACGAAAGAGGCGCAACCTGGGTCGAAGAATCCGCCGAAACGAACGGTTTGCAATTGGCAATGGACACCATGAACCACACGTGCGCTTCCGTGACGACCTGGGATCAAGGATACGCCGCCATCGGTTCCCCGTTTTCGTACGAAACTCAAACAGAAGGCATCAAAGACTTGTTCCCGGTGCTCGTGTTCAAAGAGAGCAGTTCGAACGTCCCCGACGACGCCAACGAAGACGCCGCCGTCGAGCTGGATAATACTTATAATAAAAAGAAGAAGAAGTAAAATCTTCAACAACAACACCAAAACGTGATGATTACCGCCACTCGTCGTTTCGTTGGTATTAGTATTATTCTTTTAGACTGATGATTTGAGAGAGAGAGAGAGAGAGAGAGAGTTCAGCGTTGAACTACCTTTGTGTATAAAACAATATTTTGTGAAAAGAACAGGAGTCTCCAAACAAATTACACCGTTTCACACAAAAATCTCAATCCTCACAAAAGTAATCTCTTTTGTCGCTGCTCGCGCAACAAAATAAATGTCCACCACCATCTTCTCCCGATTTCTGACTCAAAAAAACGGTCTCGCCAACGTCGTCATGGCGTTTTGCTGCGTCTCGCTCAGCGGGCAGCTCTTACAACGGAGAGGGGAGATGGATGCGTTGAAAGAAGAATTGGAAAAACTGAAGAAAAGGGAAGAGGAAAAGAACAACAGAGAGATGAAGAAGAAGAAGAAGCGGAGGATGGTGGGGTGGTTTTAGAACGCAGCAAAACTAGTATTACTCTCTAAACGCGCGCGATGATGCGCGATATGTAGGTCTTGTGTTATTATTATTTGTGTACGAGTTCAAAAGTCATCGAATCTGTGTGTGTGTGTGTGTGTGTGTGTGTGTATGAAATTCTCTCATCGCTTTTACTCGTATTCATCATATCGTGTACCTGGTAAATAATGTAATTAAATAAACTCTTAATCCTCCTCTCTTTCGTGGTCAAATCTCTGGACCACTTAATTGCGCGTTGTTGTTGTTTATAATTAGTTGTCATCACCGTCGACGTCAAACCCGGTGGCTTTCTTGACGATTCTCGTCGTTTCTTCCTTCAAATCTTCGAGGTCTTCTCGCAACGTGAAATCGCTTTCGTCGTCGGCGTATCTGCCCAAGGCGTAGATCAAAACGCCGGCGCCGGCGAGTTCGAGCAATCTTGGGAGGGATAATGCAAGCACGGAGGCGTGCGCGACTCTGTTGGTGACGTAGGATGCGCCGAGGATAGCCGCGGTCGGGCCGAGTTCTTCAACCGGCGACTCGATGTTTTGGACGGTTTCCGGTAAATCTTCGACGGCTTCTTTGAGCTCGTCGGCGACTTCCTCGACGTCGGTTTCCGCGGCAGCTTTGACGATTTTAGAACCAACTTTCACGGCCGGGGAGACCAAATCGACGACGTCTTTCAAGTTCTTCGGTGAATCCTCTGGAACAGAGGAGAGGAGCTCGTCGAAGTCTTCCGCGAGGTCACCGTCTTTGGCTAACAAGTATTTCGTGGCCAACAACGTGAACGCAATCGTACCGACAGTTTCTAAACCGGCTGGGAGGAGGATGTTCGCGACTGGCAAGTGCGCGAAGGCATCGGTGGCGACGGCTAAGCCGACCGCGCCAACCTTTTGCGTCGGGTTTTCGATGGAGTCAATCTTGTCAAAGACGGCATCGGCGGCGGCTTCGGTATCGCCGGCGGCCAAAGATTCCTTGACTTTCGGGACGAAGAGGACGGTGGCGATGGTGGTGGCCAACGCGATGGTGGTGATGTCGCCGATGACCGCTTTAAACGGTGTCACAGTTTTCGCCTTCGCTTCTCGTTGGGCGCGTTTCCTGGCAGCTTCTTGCGCAGATTTCTTTTGCTTTTTCGCTCGTTCGGCTTGCTTCTTCTCTCTCGCTTTCTTTGCGTCTTCCGGAGTAGCAACTTTCGCGCCAGCAGGAGTGGTAGTGGTGGCTTTTTGCGCCGGCGATGTCGTCGTCGCTTTGACGGCGGCGGCCGGTTTGGCGTCGGCTGGCTTTTTCGTGGCAGACTTTTGCTCAAAGTTCACGACGACATCGACAGGTTTCTTCGCGACAACCTCCTTGGCGGCCGGAGTGGCTTTCTTTGTCGTCGTCTCCGCGGCTTCGCGTTTCTCTTTCGGCGTTTGCGTCGTCTTGCTCTCGACCGGTTTCGGCGCCTCAACCACCTTCTTGGCCGCCACTACCGGCGCCGGAGCAGCCTTCTTGGACGCGGCGGCTTGTTTGACCTCAGCTTCCTTGGCGGCTTTTTGAGCCGCCGCCGCCTTCTTCGAGGCTTCAAGCTTCATTCTCGCAGCTTCTTGGCGCGCTTTGGTTTCGGCCTCTCTCGCGGCTTGGGCGGATTTCTTAGCTGCCAAAGCGTCCGCTTGCGCTTTCTTCTGCGCTTCGGCTTGGGCTTTTCTCGTCGCTTCTTCTTTAATTCTCTTGGCCGCGGCCGCTTTCGCCTCCGAAGCCTTCTTCGCTTCCGCTTCGGCTTTCTTCGCCGCTAAAGCTTTCGCTTCCGCGGCTTTCTTCGCTTCCGCTTGGACTTTCTTGGCAGCTGGCGCCGGCGCCGGCTTCGGGGCTTCGACCACAGTCTCGACCGCCTTGACCACCGGAGCGGCAACTTCTTGCTTCACCGCTTGGACGACCACCGGAGCGGCAGCTTTCACCGGCGCGGTAACTTTTTGAGATCGCGCCGCCTTCTTCGCTTCCGCAGCTTTCTTGGCTTGTTCCGCCTTGGCCTTGGCAGCTTCGATTTGTTGCTTCTTGGCCGCGTCCGCCTTCGCCTTGGCGGCTTCTTTCTGCGCCTTGGCTTGTTCCGCCTTGCGAGCCGCGTCCTTCTTGGCCGCTTCTGCCTTTCTTTGCGTTTCCGCTTTCTTCGCCGCTTGCGCTTCGGCTTGGCGTTTCTTGTTCAATTGGTCGATTTCTTGCTGCTTTTGCTTCTTGATTAATGCTTCTTGCTGTTTCTTCGCGCGCGCGAGTTGATCAGCCTTGGCTTTCGCTTCCGCCTGTGCCTTCTTCGCTTCCGCCTCTTTGTTCACCACCGGAGCGGCAACTTGTTGTTGTTCTGGTTTCGCTGCTGATTGTTTTTGCTCGGCTTGCGCCGCAACCACCGGCTTTGGCGCTTCCGCGGCTTTCTTCGCGGCGGCTTGTGCGCGCACTTGCTCGGCTTTCTTGGCCTCTAACGCTCTCGCGTTAGCTTCCTTTTCAGCCTTCGCCTTTGCGGCTTGTTGCGCTTGCGCTCTCGCTTGCTCGGCTTTCTTGGCCTCTAACGCTCTCGCGCTAGCTTCCTTTTCAGCCTTCGCCTTTGCGGCTTGTTGCGCTTGCGCTCTCGCTTGCTCGGCTTTCTTGGCCTCTAACGCTCTCGCGCTAGCTTCCTTTTCAGCCTTCGCCTTTGCGGCTTGTTGCGCTTGCGCTCTCGCTTGCTCGGCTTTCTTGGCCTCTAACGCTCTCGCGTTAGCTTCCTTTTCAGCCTTGGCTTGTTGCGCTTGTTGCGCTTGCTTCGCTTCCGCGGCTCTCTTTGCCTCAGCCGCTTTTTGGGCCGCCTTGGCTTGCTCCGCCTGTCTCGCAGCCGCTTGTTGCGCTTGTGCTCTCTCTTGTTCAGCTTTCTTGGCCTCTAACGCTCTCGCGTTAGCTTCCTTTTCAGCCTTGGCTTGTTGCGCTTGTTGCGCTTGCTTCGCTTCCGCGGCTCTCTTTGCCTCGGCCGCTTTTTGGGCCGCCTTGGCTTGCTCCGCCTGTCTCGCAGCCGCTTGTTGCGCTTGTGCTCTCTCTTGTTCAGCTTTCTTGGCCTCTAACGCTCTCGCGCCAGCTTCCTTTTCAGCTTGCAATTTCGCCGCTTGTTGCTGCGCAGCCGCCTGGGCTTGTTGCGCTTTCTTGGCCTCGGCGGCTCTCTTCGCTTCCGCCGCCTTGACGTTCGCGTCGGCAATTTTCTTCGCTTCCGCCTTGGCTTTCGCCGCTTGTTGCGCCGACTCTCTGGCTTTAGTTTCCGCAGCCTTGTCCACCATTTTAATTTGCTTTTGCACGACTTCCTTGTTCTTCGCGACCGTACTTAATCGCTCTCTTTCAGCCTTGGCGGCGGCGGCGGCTTGCTCCTTTTTCTTCGCCTCGGCCGCCTTGATGTTCGCTTCGGCGAGTCTCTTCGCCTCGGCCGCTGCCTTTGCGGTGTCCCTGTTCTTCGCCTCGAGGGCTTTCTTCGCCGCCTCGGATTGCTTCACCGCGTCGGATATGACCTTATCTGACGCGCGGAGCGATTCCGCCTTTCTCGCCGCAGCTTCCCTGGCGTTGGCATCCGCTTTCCTCTTCATCGCCGCATCTCTTTGCTGCTTCTCCGAGTTTTGCGCTCTTTCCACCGCCGCTTCTCTTTGTTTCTTCAAGTCCGCGTTCGCTTTGGCTCTGTATTCGGCGTCTCTCCTCGTCTCTTCCGCTTTAGCCTTGATGGCCGCTTCTCTCTTCGCCGCGTCCGCCTTGGCTTGTTGCGCTCTCTTCTCAACCTCAATTTTAGCGTCCTTATCTTTTTGCAACTGCGACGCCTTGGAAGCTTGCGCCAAAGAACTTTCCGTTCGAGCTTTTTCCGCCGCCTTTCTCTGCGCTTCCGCCGCTCTTCTTTGCGCTTCGGCTTGCGCGTCCTTCGCCTTTGGCGTCGTCGTCGTCGTCTTCGTAACCGCCGTGGTCTTCGCCGGTGTCGTCTTCGACACCACCGCCGTGGACTTCTTCGCCGTCGACACCACCGCAGACTTCGTCTCCGCTTTATACGCTTTCTTCGCCATTTCCATTTGTTTCCTCGCTTTCGCTTTTTCCAACTGCGCTTTCTTCGCCGCGAAGTCCGAGGCTTTCTCAGCTGAAGAAGCTGGGACCGTCATCGTACCCGCGCCGGCGGAAACTTGCGCGATTTCCGAAGACGTGGTCGCGCTCATCTGTGTTTTGGGAATAAAAAGAACGGCAAAAGGCAGTTACGCGTCAGTTTAGAGATTACGGATGAAATCCATCATCATATCCAAAACGGAGAAAAAACGATCCGATCTTTCTTCTCGACGAGTAGAAGAAAGAGAAATATACACATTGTCGCGAGAAAGAAAATCGCACCAACTGAACTTGCGAAGACGACAGCGCGGCGGCTTGCCCCGCCGAGCTCAGGGAAATCGCGGCTGCCACGACCGCGGAGACCGCTTTCCCGGCCAAAGATGATGATGATGATTGCGCCTCCGCACTCTTCTCGAAATCATCATCTTTCGAGAAAAATCCCGCTCTTGCGCAACTCTTCTTTTTGCTCGAAGAACTACTTTTTCGTCGGCTGCCCGCGACAAACTGCGCGGAATTAAATGCGCCGTTTCCTTTGCTCGACAGCAACATCGCCGCATTCGGCCCCGCCATTATTATTTGATGCGTGTGTGTATATCTGCAAAGCGTGTGCTGCTCGAATGAAGGTTTTTGACTTGAGAGAATGTGTTGCACTTACACCGAAAGAGAAGAGAAGAAATTTGAGAGAATCTGGTGGTCGTTCCTTAAACCCTCGTTTGTTTGAAGGGCTTTCTTTTTTTTTTTGATTGTTTAGGGTTTAGAAAGAGCAGAGAAAATATCCGTCTCTGCCACGTGTGTAATCGTTTCAAAGAAAGACGCCAATTTCTCTGCCTCTGAAAGAGGGATTTATACACGCGACGTTATACGAAGTGAGAGATATACTAATGACAGAGAGAGAAGGAAAAGAGGACGATCGGGGAGGCACCGCGGAGGTACGGTTCATTCTTTTTATTTTTACCGTTAGTTTATGAGTGGTAGTATTGCGCGGGTTTTAACGCTTCTGTGTTTGTTGTTTCCCAAATGACTCGCGCTTGAATATAATTGTTTGCCCTCGCGTCGTTCGTTGTTTTCTTTGCATTTATAATAAAGTTTGAACGACTCACGCGTGTAAACACTTCTCCGTAGATATACCTCCCAAACTACAGAATAGGAAAAACGCTCGGGATAGGCTCGTTCGGGAAAGTGAAAGTCGCCGAGCACGTTCTGACCGGGCACAAAGTGGCCATTAAAATCTTAAACCGGAAAAAAATCAAAGCCATTCACATGGAAGAAAAAGTACGAAGAGAGATTAAAATATTACGCTTGTTCATGCACCCACACATTATCCGGTTGTACGAAGTTTTAGAAACCCCGCACGATATATTTGTCGTCATGGAATACGTGAAGAGCGGGGAGTTGTTCGATTACATCGTGGAGAAAGGGAGGTTAGGGGAGAACGAAGCGCGGCATTTTTTTCAGCAAATCGTGAGCGGCGTGGAGTATTGTCACAGGAACATGGTCGTACACAGAGATTTGAAACCGGAAAATTTACTGCTGGACTCGAAGAATAACGTGAAGATTGCGGATTTTGGTTTATCGAACGTGATGAGGGATGGGCATTTTTTAAAGACGTCGTGCGGGTCGCCCAACTACGCCGCGCCGGAAGTTATTTCCGGGAAGTTGTATTCCGGGCCAGAGGTGGACGTGTGGTCGTGCGGGGTCATCATGTACGCGCTGTTGTGTGGGTCGTTGCCGTTTGATGACGAATCGATTCCAAATTTGTTTAAGAAAATAAAGGGGGGGATATATACGTTGCCGAGTTACGTCAGTCCCGGAGCGAGAGACTTAATCAGTCGGATGTTATTAGTCGACCCGTTGAAACGAATTACGATGGCAGAAATTAGGAACCATCCGTGGTGCACGTGTCATTTGCCGAGATACTTAGCGGTTCCGCCACCGGATACGTTGTCACAGGCGACGAATATCGATATCGAGACGTTGGAAGCGACGGTGGCGTTGGGTTTTACCAGAGAGCAAGTGAAGGACGCGTTGAGACATCAAGTGAGAAATAAAGCGAGCGTGACGTACTTTTTGTTGTTGGATAACAGACGTAACTTGTACGGAGGCTATCTAGGCGCAGAGTTTGAGCAAGGAGAGTTGGAAACAGATTCGAGAAACGCGCAAATGTTGGGACAACAAGGCGGGATCGGGTCGCCGACGGGCGCGAGCCCGATGGGCCATCGAAGACCGTCGCAAATTCAATCGAATCTGATGCAACAGAGGTTAGTCACGAGCGAACAGCGGTGGATGTTGGGTAAAAGTACGACGATGGCAGCTCCGGACGTGATGAATGAAATCTTTAGAGTTTTAACGGCGTTGAAAGTGAACTGGAAGAAAATTGGACCGTATAATTTAAAGTGTCGGTTCTTGTTGAAAACGCTCGAGAAATACACGACGACGAATAATAACGGGAGAACCTCGGAAGTCGGATCTCCGCAACGAATGGGAGATAACGACGATTTAGACACCGCGATGGAAGAAGACGCCACGACGACGAATACTAATAACACGAATACTAATAACGAACCGACGACGCCGGACCAGAGCGATTTTAACGAAGGCCAAGACGTCGGACCGGTGATGAAGTTTGAGTTGCAAGTGTATAAAATGAAGGACGATCGGTTTATGATTGATTTCCAACGAATAGAAGGTGGAGTGGTGACTTCTTTAGACGTGGTTTCGTTGCTCATGAAGCGATTACAACTCCGATGATAATAATAAAGCGATAATAATACATACTGAGCTCATGAGTTGGTGTTTAATAAAAAAGCAAGCGCGGTGTTGAAAACACATTTTGTATTCTACCTTTTCTTTCGAATCTTCAATCTTTTATCCTACGTACTAGTTTTGAGCTATCTTCTCTTCCCTCTTTCGACGATCACGATATTTCCATCGCGTCGCCACCACCGTTCTCTTCTCCTTTGTCTTCGTCTTCGTCGTCGTCAACGCTCACGGCACTTTGCGCGGCGTCGAAATAATTCGCGCAATTGAAATCAGTCTCTAAATATTTCCTCGCCGCCGCTTCCGTGCGTAGCGTTTCAAAGTGGAATCGTTTCATCTTTCGTTGCGGCCCGCTTCCTTTCCAAACCAACGTGCACTTGTTATTTTCCGCGCGCTCGATTTCCTCGTCCGTGTAATCTTCGTTCGTTAACTTCCAATCCATCCTTCGCATCATCAACTTTTCGTATCTTTTCAAACCTTTATTAGTGCCTTCGACGATGACAATAGTAAACGTATCCGTGATTATACCAATACCAGTCAAGTGATTCTCTTGCGCGTTCACGTCTATTTTGAACTTGTTCTTCACGTTTCGCATGTTTTCAACCCTATACACGTGCGTGAACACCTCGCCGGCTTCGCTCGTGTTGTCTCTCAACAACTTTCGAATTTTCTTTTCTCTTCGTTCGGCGGGGGTTAACTTTCTCGACAAGTTTCGATCGTCGTGTGCTTGCTGTCTCTCTTCCATCTCCTCTTTCACTTTCTTTTCAATCATGGTTGGATCTAAAACCGCTTCTTCGGTCAACACGCGCATCATGTTTGAAATTTTCACCTTTGGCTTTGGCGGTTCCAACACGCCTTGGCGAATCATCTCCTGTTTTTCCTGTTCTCTGGCGACGCGGCGTTGGTGACGTAATTTCTTTTGCTCCTTCTTGGTGAGTTTTACTGCGGGTGGTGGCGGTGGCGGCGCTTCCATCGGCGGGTCGTCCAAGTACGGGTGCTCGACGTATTTTGTAATCTTGTCCGTGTTCAAGACGCGCTCCCAGAGCGCGCCGACTTTATCGTCCTCCAAGACTCTATCGTCCAAAGGAACGTCCGCGTACGTTTTCCCGTCTTTCAAAAACGGTTTATCCCACCACTCGACGTCGTCTACTGGTCGATCGTGCACGATAGCTTCTCCGATATCTATTTTGACTTCACCCGCGACTGCGGCTTCCAACGCTTCCGTGTGCGCCGCGCGTTTCTTTTCCCGGTCTTCTCGAGCGCGGATTTTTATCGCATCGACTTCGCCGAATTTATTCACGAGACGCGCGAAATCAGCTTGCTTTTCGTACGTGCCTTTAGCCACAAACTGTTCATTTAGAAAGATAGAGAAAGAAGAGAGCGTTAGTGTAAAATTCATCATCATAAGAGAGAAGAAGAAATCCTTTTTCTCCTCTCTACTAGGATTTGAAGCAAACAAAAAAATGAAATATGCACCAGATGGTAAGGAGGCCGCGCTCACTGATTCTAAGCGCGTTTCCAGCTGTCCGGCCCGCTGTTCGATGTCGCAAGGGTAAAAATTCTTTCAAGTCACGGAAATAATAAGACTGACAAGAGAGTGTGCCTTGCATGTGCGAAAAACAGAAGAACCGAATCTTTCGCAAAGAGAAAAACAAACGAGAGAGAGAGAGAGAGAGAGAGAAAAAAAAAATCTACGACGACTACTACTACTCTAAATAAGACTCACCTGAAGCGACGGTTTCTTCCTGTTGTGTTTCTGCTTCACCGCAATTTCGGGATCGATCATGTCCTCTTTCGTCCCCTCGTCTTTTTTCCCGCCGGCGGCTGTATCGCCTCGTCGTCGCATCTCTTCCATCGCCACTTCGCGTTCGGCTTGTAAAAACGCCTCTCTCATTTTTTGCTTTTCGTTGACTTTCGTCGTCGCCGAGTAATCTTTCGCTCGAACGATGACTTTCCCATTTTCGTCCACCTCTTGACCTTTCTCGTTGACGCGTAAAACCGGCGCCGGACCGGTCTTTTCAAACTTAGCTTCCGTGCTGGTTTTCGTATTCTTTTTCTGTTGATGTTGCAACGCCGCCAATCGGGCGGCGGTTTCTCGCGCTTTTTCGATGGCGCGTTGCGCCGATATCGGTGGTTGCGCTGTCGCTGCTACTGGTGGCGGTGGTGGCGGTGGTGGTAATGACGGTGGCGGCGGCAGCAGCGACGCTCCTCCCGCTGCTTCCATCTTTTTCATCTTCATCTTCTCCGCCAACGCTTTTTGCTTCTTCATCAACTCCTTCGCTTTCTGCATTTTCCCTCTCATCGCGGCGGCGGCGGCGGAGGCGCTACTGTTCTTCTTCGCTTCCCCTTCTTCTTTAATCGTTTCTAACTTTATTACTTCTTCTTTTTCTTCTTTACCTGCCCCCTGTTTCTTCTCGACGGCGTCATCCTGCATTGGCGGTGGTGGCGACGGCTCCGCGCTTTTCGATCTCGATCGACCTCTTCGCAACGGCGGCGGAGGTGGTTGTTTCCGCGTCGTACTCATTTCGTTGTTGTTGTTGTTGTTGTTGTTGTTCGATTTCTTCTTTTCATTTTCATTTTCATCGTCTTTATCATCGTCTTCTTTCGTTCTTCTTCTTCTCGTCGTCGTCGTCGTCGTTGTTGTTGTTGTTGCTCCTGCGGCGACATTTTCATCATCATCGTCATCTTCTCCTCCCTCTTTGTCTTCGTCTTCTTTCCGCGGTCGTTTCCTACTCTTCGTCGTCCCACTCCTTTTCTCTTCTTCTTGAACTTCTTCTTCTCTCAAAGCCTTCTCCAATCTGTTCAACAGGACGTCTTTTACCCCGTCGGTGGGTAACTCGCGTTTCGATAATTCCGATTTCAATTCCGCCACGGTTCGTTTTTTCGCGTTGTTCCCATTATTACCGTCGTCTTCTTTGCCACCATCAAAACCACGCTTCGTTTTCCTCGTCGTCGTCCTCGTCGTCATTTTTTTCCTTCTCTCTCTCTGAAAACTCTCTTTAGTCTCGCTCTCTCTCTTCCGTTATGTTATTATACACTACTACTCCTACTGCGAAAAAGAGAGGGATGAATCGAGATATATACAATGAAGAAAAAATGTGTGTTTTGTCGCAAACTCTCGTGTTTTCTTCTTCTTTTTTGTCTTCTTTGTCTTCTTCTTCTTCTTCTTCTTTTTCAGTCGCTTTGTCAGTTCTTCTCTTTTGTTGCTCTTCTTTTGTTTTTTTTCTCGTTTTTAGGGTTTCTGTCTCGAGAGGTAAAACTTTTTTTGTTCTTCTTCTTCAATTCTTCAGTTCTTCAATTCTTCAAAGAAGTTCGTTTTTTACTGCGTTTTGTTTTTGTTCAGATTAAAAACGGTACACACTACATAGTATCACAGAGAGCAGCGGTATGGCGAGATCATCGTTGACGTCTCGTTCTTCTTCTTCTTCTTCTTCTTCTTCGCGAGGAGGAGGAGGAGGAGGACGAAAAGGCGTCTTTTTCTTCCTCTGTTGTTTTCACATCATCGGTGTCATCGTTTCAATCATCCTCCGTTGCGCATCGGTCGATGTGATTTTGGTTTCCGCTTCTTCTTCGCACGAAGAAGGTTTTGGAGAGGAAGACGAACGTTCCGTGAAATCGTTCAAAGTCTCGCGAAATATAGGGGGGTCTTTGTCTTCTTCGAAGGAGAAGGAGGAGACGAAAGTTTCGTCCTCTTCCTCCTCCAACGCGTTGCTCGATCTCGCGTCGAACAAAAAACACGGCGAAGAGATACAGTTTCCTCTTTGGCACTCGCTCGAGTACTTCATTAATAACGAGAATACGAAAGAAGAAGGTAAAGAAGAAGAGTTCGTGAAAGTAGGGACGATTTCCGGGACGATCGTTTTGGAGAACAACAACAACAACGTGAATAACAACGAGAAGAGTAGTAAAGCGTCTGGTACAAAATTTCGTTTGAAAGATGTGAAAGTCCATCGGGACGAGATGACCACGCGAGAGAAGGACCAATTGCAAAGTTTAGCGAAGAAAGGGCGTAAGTATCGGGTGCGAGTTCCAGCGAACGTCTTGGCACCGAGCGGAAACGCGTTCGCGCAAGCCGCGAGTCCGGCGCGATGTGTCGTGACGAGTCGATTGAGAGAGAGTTTCACGTTGCACATGGACGATAGCGGGAACGTTTTAGCCGTGGATTACGACGCGGAGTGTCCGGCGGAAGTGCATTTATTAGGAGGCGGAGAAGAGGGTAGTTTAGGAGGAGAGGCGGACGACGGAGGTGACGACGGGGACGCGTCGTTATTCATCGCGGACGGGGCACAGTTTCGATCGGTCGCCACGGCGAGATTTCCGAAACGCGCGCCGCAGTTGAACGCGGACGCGGCGATGACGGACGTCAGAGGGCACGGAGGCCCGATGGACACGAAGAAAGCGCAGGAAATTAAAAACCGAAGAGCGCGAGGGGAAAAGGTGGATGCGACGACGAAAGAGTTGACGTGGTTTCAAAGAAACTACATGTGGGTAGTGCCGGTCGCTTATTTTATGTTTATGAATATGGTGCAAGAGCAAGGAGGAGGAGGAGGAGGAGGAGCTCCTGCTACGCCGGCGACACAAAAGAAATCGAATTAAAGGGTTTTGAATACTAATAACACGTAAAATAATTGCATTACAGCGCGGCGGCTTTCATTCATCGTCTTCATCTTCATCAAAAGCTCCTCGCTTCGGCGGAATCGAGCTCTTCGCTCAACCGCCCGAGCTTCGCGTTCAATCGCACATCCGCCTCGTCGCTAAACTCGTCGATCGCCTTATTCAACTCCGCAATCTTTTGGTTCAAACTCTTCCTCGTTTCCTCCAACTCTTTTTCCGCTCGTTTCTCTAATTTTATCGAGGAGGAGGAAGTCGCGTTCGTCTCCTTTTCCTCTGTCCAATTTTCCTCCTCCTCTTCCTCTTCTTCCTCCAACAAATCGTCCAAGACTTTTTTCCCTTTCAAGATGTGTTTGCTTAACTGCGGCGCGAACAAAAACCCGAGCGCGCCGAATATCGCGCCGCCGATTAACAACCCACCGACAAACCCGCCTTTTGCTTTCCCTCCTGATTTCGGGACGATGTCGTAATCTTCGATGTTTGCTTTTATCTGTGTCGTCGTTTTTTTTTTCTCGGACCGTTGGTGAAAATGTCGTCGGTTTTGCGCAAAATTTCGACCCCCGTTAAAAGAAGACAACAAAGAAGAAGAATTTGAACTGCACGAGGAAAACGATCCGCTCAGAGATCTTTCTCTTCTTCTTTCTCTTCTCGTCCGGGAGGAAGAAGAAGAAGAAAAGGTAAAGGTTTTCGTCGTCGTACACGCAAAAGGAGTCATCGAGTGTTTGATAGATTTTTTGTGCAAACTTTTCCCCTCTTCTTTTTTTGTGAGCAAAAAAAATGCCAAAACCCTAAACCGAGCATGGACCTGAGAATGAGATAAGAAGGAGAGACACTTTGGAAATGCATCACATCACGACACGCTTAAGAAGAAGAAGACAAAGACAGAGAAGACAAAGAAGATGATGATGCGATCGTTATCGTCATCCTCGTGTTCCAGTAATACTGCTGCCACGTCATCGTGTGCGAGAAGAAGTTACGATGATCAACGTCATCGAATACTACTAGGGAAGAAGAACACGATGAGAAGGAAAAGGGGAGAGATGTTTATGTTGGTGAGAAACAACGCGGTGTCTCAACCTCCCCCGAATAAGAAAAAAGCGGCTTCGAAAGAGAATAATAAAAGCGATGGAAACGAGGTTCTCGTCGTCCCTCCGGAACGAATACGAAACTTTTCCATAATCGCGCACATCGACCACGGGAAATCCACCATCGCGGACCGGCTGTTGGAAATGACCGATACGGTCGCGCAGAGAGACATGCAAGCGCAACTGCTGGATGGGATGGATTTGGAGAGGGAGAGAGGGATTACGATCAAGTTGAACTCTGCGAGAATGAATTTTACGAGCAAGAAAGACGGGGAGACGTACGTGTTGAATCTGATTGATACGCCGGGACACGTGGATTTTTCGTACGAAGTGTCCAGGTCGTTGGCGGCGTGCGAAGGGGCGTTGTTGGTCGTCGATGCCAGTCAAGGCGTGGAAGCGCAGACGTTAGCGAACGTGTATTTGGCGCTGGAGAACGATTTAGAAATCGTGCCGGTTTTGAATAAGATTGATTTGCCGGCGGCAGATTGTGATCGAGTGGCGCAAGAAATCGAGGACGTTTTGGGATTGGACGCGTCCGAGGCGGTGCAATGTTCGGCGAAAGCCGGGATTGGAATGGAGGATATTTTAGAAGACATCGTGCGATTGGTTCCACCGCCGAGAGTGCCGGTGGAAGGTGAACCGTTGCGAGCGTTGATTTTCGATTCGTATTTCGATACGTACAGAGGCGTCGTCGTCGTCTTTCGAGTCTTTGACGGCGAAGTCAACGTCGGGGATAAGATTGAGTTGATGAATACCGGGGCGAAATACGACGTGTTAGAACTTGGCGTGATGAAGCCGAACAAAATCCCGGTGAAAACGTTGCGTCCAGGGGATGTCGGGTATTGCGTGGCTGGGATTAAGGCCGTCAAAGACGCGAGAGTAGGGGATACGATTACGCTAGTGAAACATCGAGCGGAGAAAGCGTTGGCGGGATACAGCGAAGCTATTCCGATGGTGTATTGCGGTTTATTCCCTACCGATACCGATCGATACAACGATTTGAGAGATGCGCTGGAAAAGTTGCAACTGAACGACGCGTCTTTAAATTACGAACCGGAGGTATCTTCGGCGATGGGATTCGGTTTTCGATGCGGCTTTTTAGGGTTACTTCACATGGAAGTCGTCCAAGAACGATTAGAGAGAGAATACGATCTCGATTTGATCACCACGGCACCATCGGTTGTTTATCACGTCTACATGGCCAACGGTGACATGCTCACTGTGGCGAACCCGGCGGAGCTCCCCGACGCCGCCGGTCGAGACCGCATCGAAGAACCCTTCGTTAAACTCGAGTTATTCACGCCGAAAGAATACGTTGGATCGTTGATGGAACTCGCCACCCAACGCAGAGGCGAATACATCGACATGACGTTTCTCTCCCAAGATCGAACGTGTTTGAGATACGACATCCCTTTGGGCGAAGTCGTGACGGACTTCTTCGACCAACTCAAAAGCCGATCGAAAGGCTACGCGAGCATGGAATACAAATTCAACGAATACCGCGAAAACGATTTAGTTCGCTTAGACGTCATGATCAACGGCGAAGTCGCTGAACCGTTAGCTACCATCACCCACCGCTCCAAAGCCTACGGCATCGGACGAGGGTTAGTCGATAAACTCAAAGAACTCATTCCGCGACAACAGTTCAAAATCCCAATCCAAGCCGCGATCGGGAACAAAGTCATCGCGAGCACGCAACTCAGCGCCATGAGAAAAGACGTCTTGGCGAAATGCTACGGCGGGGACATCTCGAGAAAGAAAAAACTGCTCAAAAAGCAAGCCGCGGGTAAAAAAAGAATGAAAGCGTTCGGGAAGGTTGAGATTTCCCAAGAGGCGTTCATGGCGGTGTTGCAAATCGACCAGAGCAACCTCGAACAATAAGGCCTCGAATACGTAAAAAAATTTCGCTCGCAAAGCTCGTTGTATAATCAATCGATCAATACGTAAGGTATACGTATTAGCTCTGTGTATTTCGTTTTGCCTTCCCTCCTTGAACTCGACTGAAATCGGCATCGGCCCGCGTCGTTCTCGTACGTATATTCACCCCAATAGGACATCTTTTGTTGTCGCACAAACTTTTTTTTTCTTTTTTTTTTCGGGGGCTCGCCTTTCCCTCACTTTTCTGAATTGCGCAGACATTTCACACGCGAGAGTTAATTAAATTGCATTCTTTGCGCGATTTTAGTAGTACAAACTCTTTCTCTCTCTCTCTCTCTCTCTTTCTTTCTTTCCTCAGCGATTGCACCGCCTTCTTAAACGCGCGCGGTTAAGGAGAAGAAGCGCGACGAGAGTACTAAAGCAGTAAAAAGAGAGCACGCACTTCTTTTAAGTTGTTCTCTCTGTTGGGAAAAACGGGCCTCGAAGTCGTACAAAAATCCGATCGAACATCGAATTCATCTCCGTCGATCGAGAGAGTTTAGACGGCTACAAAGAAGAAGAGTTCTCCTCTAAAACCTGCGACGAGTGAAATGGAAGAAGAAGGAGGAGGAGGAGCAGGAGGAGAAGAACAAGATCCGTTTAATCCGAACAACGAGCAGTACAACGCCGCCACGATTCAGACGACGATTCAGACGGGAGGAGGGCAACGCGAGAATTATTCGGACGAGGACGATCGCGCGCCAAGACGTGGTGGAGGAGGATCAGGAGGTGGGAATAATCAGCCTCGGGAACAACAACAACAACAACAACAACAACGCTCGATGATGGACCAACAAGTACCGCAACCGGATCAGCAACATCCACCGAGATCAAATAATAATAATAATAATAACAATAACAATAACAGGTATAATCAGCCGCCCAACAGAGGAGGAGGAGATTATCAAAGGCCGCAGCACGTGGCGCAGCAGTTCGCGAATAATACCGGCTACGGCGGCCGAGGCGGCGGACGGGGCGGCGGATACCAAGACAGAGGGAGAGGAGGAAGAGGTGATACGAGATACGACTCGAGGTACGACGATAGATATCCGCCCGCGCAACAACACGGGCGAGGAGGGTACGGCGGCGGAGAGAGATACGATCAAAATTCGGCGCCGTATAGAGGAGGATACGACAGAGGAGGAGGAGGAGGAAGAGGGTACGACCGACAGCAACAACAGACCCCGTACGACGCGAGGTACGATGAAAGGTACGATTCCAGGTACCCGCCGTTAGATGCAGGCAGAGGAGGAGGAAGAGGTGCTGGATATGATCGAGGAAGAGGCGGAGGCGGGTACCGCGACCGAGAACCAGCTCCATTGAACGCCGCCGCGGCGCCGTATCGCTACGACGAGCGCTACGCGGACCCTGCTTTAGAGCCCGTGCAACCGCCGTTACCAGCCGGCGGTAATCCACCGGCTCAAAGAGGGTACGAAGATAGACGGGCGCCACCGCCAGTGAAACCGCGAGACGATGATTACGACGTCTACGTTATGAACACCGAAGGCAACAACGGTTTAGTCGTCGGCCCAAGAGGCGCCAACGTGAAGAAGTTGGAGCAAATGTCCGGTTGTAAAATTAACTGCAATCAAGATAAGACGACGGTGGAAATTTCTGGCCCGCCCCGTGGAATTCAAATGGCCATCGAAGCTATTAATGATTTAATCGATTCAAGGCTTATGGACGCCACCGCGCAAGTTGGAGGAGGAGGAGGAAGAGGACCGCCGCCACACCAACGCGATAGCAGAGATTTGAGACACACGATTGGCGGCGGCGGCGGCGGCGGAAGCGGTATGAAACGAGGTCGATACGAGGACGATTATCCACCATTGGACGATCATGGAGTTGGTGGACCAAACTCCGCCGGAAAACGTCAACGAGGGAACGACGGCGGTATCGTACATCTCACTTTAATAGACAAACTCAGAGAGGAGGCGGCGAGAAGAAACATTCAACCGTACGAGCCAATCCAAACTGATTTCATCTTGCAACTTCCTCAAGATGAGCGAGGCAAAGTCAGTTACGAGGAAGTCGTCGGCGAGAACTTGGGATTGATCATCGGCAAAAAATTCAACACGCACAAAGAGTTGCAACGAATCATGGACTGTTCGTTCAAGGTTTGGGACGAGAAGAAAGCGGTGTCTTACCACGGGTTCCCGGAGAAGGTTATCGAGGCTGTTTTGTTGGTGCAGGAGTTGTGTTATTTAGGCCAAGCGACAAAAAGAGCGCGAGAAGAGGAAGGCGATCCGCTACCGGTAAAACAACACAATCAACATCAACATCATCAGCAGCAACAGCAGCAACAACAACCACAACAACAATCGCGACAACAGAACAATAAAGAGGAAACCTACGAACCGAAGGAGGGCGAAATCATCGAAACGATAGAAGCGCCGGGGAAAATCGGTTTAGTCTTGGGCCGTAAAGGTGTCAACATCACGCGCATTCGAAGAGTGTCCAATTGCAACGTCCATGCGGACAACGAGACGCAATCCATTCGTATCGTTGGCATCCCAGAAAACGTACAAAAATGCGTGGCGTTGATCAACGAAACCATCGAGAGAGGCAATAAGAACAGAGCGGAGAAACAACAACAACAACAACAACAACAGCAACAAGGAGAAGCGCCAGCCGCCGCCGCGACTGAAGACGAGCCCATAGCCGACGCGGATGCCGACGCCCAGCAACAAGAGGAAGGCGGAGCGATGGTCCCAGCAGCCGAAGAGCAACACCAACCGGCTGAATTAGCCGACGCGGATGCTGAAAACGCCGCCCCAGCTCCGGCGCCGACGACGACGGAGACCGAACAACAACAACAACAAGAAACTGACGCCGACTTCTCCAAAATGACCGTCGCGCAACTCAAAGTTGAACTCGAGAAGAGGAACCTCCCGCAAGATGGTCTCAAAGCGGCGCTCATTCAGAGGCTCGAAGAAGCTGCTTGATTTATTATACCATCATCGTCATAAACACATCATTTTTAATTGAAAACAAACTCTCGTTTATATTATGAATAAAGAACATCTCGCACACCTTCCAAAAGCAGCGCACGCTTCAGAAAAAAAAGCGCGCAGTACGCTCTCACGCTTCTCACTCCTTCTTCACCACGATGCGCGCTCCTGTGCCTGTTTTAGCCGCGCTCTCGTCGTAAACACGAAGAGAGGTACTGCGAGGAATACCATGCCTCCCATTTATTACTGTTGCGTGTGGTACTTCATCTTCTGCGGCGGACTCGCGGTCCTTATTCCGTACCTCCCGGTGATATTCCGTCACTGGAACTTATCGCCGTCGCAAATCGGCATCATCGCGGCGTGTAAACCTTTAATAGGATTCGGCATTCAACCAATGTGGGGGCAGATTGCGGATTACACGAAACTGCACAGCAAAATACACGCGTTTTGCTTATTCGCGTCCGCGTGTGGGTACGGAAGTCTTTATTTTCAAAAGAGAGAGTTTGGGAGAATATTAGCGCACGTTTTGGTGACGGAAACGTTCGGCTCGGGTGGCTTTTTCTTGGCGGATAACGCGACGAATTTTATGGTATCGAAACATCTCGAGCGGAATCCGAGAAGTTCGATATCGTACGGGAAGGTGAGGTTGTGGGGTGCCGTAGGATGGGGGTACGTTTTCGCGCCGCTGATGGGATTGGTGTTGACGGAGGAGAAGAACGCGCAGTTCGCGCCATTTTTGGCGTACGTTATTCTGTTTTCGATGGCGAGCGCGATTGCGTTGAGGATGGAGCATCACGAGAAGGAAGTAGCGGACGAAGGAGACGATGCAGAAATTGTGGTGATGAATGACGACGAAGGCGAAAACGAAAGGATGGTGGGTGTCGCGAGTAGCAGTAGTCGTAATCGCGGCGGTGGTGGCCGCGGCGGTAGGGTTGGTGCGGACGGCACTCCTTCGAAAATGAAACGAACTGCCTCGTTCGCCGATTTCAACGACGTCTCCAAGCGCACGTTTCGAATCGTCACCGAACCGAGCGCGTTTTTAGTTTTCCTTTTGTTTTTACTCATGGCGTTGAGTATGGCATTAACGGACACGTATTTATTCTTGCACTTGGAGACGTTAGGAGCGCCTCCAATATTGATGGGTCTCGCGCTTTTCTTCACGTGCGTCGCGGAAGTGCCGGTGTTCTTTCACGAGAAGAAAATTAAAGAGTTTTTAGGTTTAGACCGTTCGATGTTACTTATTCTCGTCGCGTACATCTTTCGACAGTTGGGATACGCGTCTTTGAAATCGTTTGGGAGTCCGTGGTTCGTGTTGCCGTTACAATTACTTCACGGCATCACCTTTGGATTGTATTGGTCCGTAGGCGTTGAATTCTCGCGGTTACTCGCGCCGGAAGATTTACGCGCTGCGGTGATGGGGTTCTTCTCCGGGATGAACTCGCTGGGAGCTTTTTTAGGCGCTATTTGTGGTGGACGCGTGTACGATAGAGTTGGTGGGGGAGGCTTGTTCTTCATCGCGGCTGCCGGGAATACGATTTTATCACTCGTCTTTGCGTTGAAGATGGCGTTTGGAAAACGAGTCGTGCCGACAACAAACACGGTCGTCGATAACATCATAGAAATAGATATGAGCGGCTTTGTGAGATTAGAAAGTAGCATGCCGCCCTCGTCTTCTTTGAGCGATGCAGGTGAAAGAGATGACCTTGACATTGATAGGAGTATTGATAGTAGAATCTAGATGTTTAGGTATGTGTAGTACTAGTAGTAGGTTAGGTGAAATTAATTGTTGTTTTGTATATTCTTTTGCTTGCGCTACCATTATGTGTTTTAAAGTACATTTAAGAAAAGGGTCTCCCCGCGCCTGTGTAACCACACGTCGTATCACCCGTTCGTGGTGAAATCGTATTCAATCGTCGGCATCGCGGATTGCATAAACTTCAAAAACACGATTAAATATCTCTCCACGCTCGGTTTTTCTTCCTCCTCCTCCTCCTCCTCTTCTTCTTCTCCATCTCCCCCGCCTCCTCCAGTGGACGTTGTCATCATTTTCACCAACTTTTTCATCACGCTCGCGTGTTTGCACGGATGCACCGAAGCCGAGGAGACGTTCGTGTGCGGATGCGGGTCTATCGTGACTGTCTTTTTCGCGTGATCCGCGCTTATGTCTTCGTATACCAATTTCGGTGGGAGACTGTTTCTTTGCTCGTCGTATCCATTCAACCAAACTCGCGGCGTTTGGTAGTACTTATCCCAGGTGATGGAAACGTCGTATGTTCGCGTGCGCAATAAATCTTCGTTGTTTTTTTCCTTCTTCGGCGCGGCGATGAGAATAGCGTCGTCTTCGTCCACGTCTTCCATGTCTGGAATAGACTCGTCGTCGTCGTCGTCGCCGTCGTTATCATCATCTCTATCATTATCTTCTACGTTCACTCGGCTAATATCCGGAATCTCGTCGACGACGCCGTCCTCCCCCTCCCCGTTCCCGCCTTCTCCGTCGTCGTCGTCGTCGTCTAAATCGTCGTCGTCGCCATCCGCGCGTCGCGACGACGGGGCCTCCTTGTTCCCGGCTTCCACCCACCCCTCGTCTTCTCCGCTCAGTGCGACTTCTTTCCCGCAATACTCCTCCATCGCTTTCGCGCGTTTTCTGCACGGCACGTTCCTCGTCGCTAAGTATTGTTTCTCTTCCGGTAAATATTTCTTCCTCGTTTCTCGAGCGCTGCTTTTTTTCCACTGCCACGTCGGGCACGTTTCGACGAGATAGTCCCCCGCTTTGACGAAATCCTCCGGGGTGAGCGTTCCGTTTTCTAAAAATTGCGACGATCCCGTCGGAACAGACGTGATGGATTCCACCGCGGATTTCACCACGGTGTGCACGGAGTGTCGGATCGAAGGTGGGATGAAGTTTGCCATTTCTACGTTTCGTGCAAAACAAACACCTCGTGTGCGTTTTTTACTCTTCTTTTGTGTAACTGTATGCGGGAAGAAAAAACTTTGGATGATGATTTTGAACTCTCTCTCTCTTTCTCTCTCTCTCTCGCCTTTGAAGCGCGCACGTTCAACCACGCGACACTTTTGGTCGAACGAATACTGCGCTCGTTTTTTCTCGTCTCTCAGAGTACACAACAAAAAGGTCGACTGATGACTTTCGCGTGCGTTCGTGTGTTCTGCTCGTTTTTTTGAAAAGACTATTGTTTAGGGTTTTTGATGGAAAAAAATTCAAAAATTTTCAAAAACCGTCTCGTCGTTTGACATCATCCTCAGAAGAGGTGTTTGGTCGCGCGCGCATACATCATCCTCATTCGAGAAGGAGATGACTTCGACCAAAACGACGACGACGAGTTCGCCTCTTTTTGGAAAGAGCGGTGTTTCTTTTGTTGTTGGAGCGACGAGAGTGAAGAATTATACTAAGAATATCAACAGAAGAGGAAGAAGACAGACTTTGACGAGATGTGCATCCGCCTCCCCCGAAAAGGAAGCATCATCATCTTTAGAGACGAGGAGAAGTACTCGCGTGCTTCGACTCTTCCGAACGCCGTTTCTCTCCGAAGAGGCGTGCGAGACGCTCGTCGCGAAAGTCAATCGTAAACTACTTTCCGAATCATCCTCAGGAAATGAAAGTCTGATCATCGGGTCGATCAAAACCGAGCAGTGTTTCAACGTCGAGTTGACGACTTCGTTGTCGGCGGAGAAGATGGCGACGTTGGAGTGGCTCTTACGGGAGACGTACGAACCGGAATTGTTCGGCGAAAAAACGAGTTTATCCGGCGATATCGCACCATCCGTGGTTGAAGTCGGCCCAAGACTGGCGTTTCAATCCGCGTGGAGCACGAACGCGGTGTCGATATGTAATTCCTGCGGCGTTCCCGAGGTGAAACGTTTGGAGAGGAGCCGAAGGTTCGAGTTGTTTCGCGCGGACGGGACGAAGATGGAAAATCAGGAGGTAAAGGTACTGTTCGCGAAAGAAGTGCACGATCGGATGACGGAGTGCGTGTTCGACGAACCGTTGATGAGTTTTTCGTTGGACGCGACGATTCCGGAGGTGTACGAGGTGCCGATTTTAACCGAAGGGAGGAAAGCGTTGGAGAAGGTGGATAAAGAACTCGGCTTGGCGTTTGACGATCAAGATTTTGATTTTTACATGCAACTGTTCGGGGAGGACATCAAGAGGAATCCAACGAACGTGGAATTGTTCGATATGGCGCAATCAAACTCGGAACACTCGAGGCATTGGTTTTTCAGCGGGAAGTTAACCGTGGACGGGGTGCCGATTGAGAAGTCGTTGTTTAAGATGGTGAAAGAGACGATTGAAGGCGCGCCGATGCATAACTCGTCGATTTCGTTTAAAGATAATTCGAGTGCGATTCGAGGGTACGAGTGCACGCCGTTGAGACCAGTGAACGCCGGAGAGAGCACGAGCATGCAACCGAGGAAAGTGGATTACGATTTGTTGTTAACCGCGGAGACGCACAACTTTCCCAGCGGGGTCGCGCCGTATCCAGGCGCGGAAACTGGCACTGGCGGAAGAATTCGCGACACGCACGCGACTGGCGTTGGGTCGACTTTAGTCGCCGGAACCGCCGGGTATGTCGTCGGTAACTTACAAATGCCCGGGAATGAGTTGCCGCACGAAGACAAATCGTTCCAGTACCCGAGCAACTTGGCGTCGCCGTTGCAAATTTTAATCGACGCCTCGAACGGCGCGAGCGATTACGGGAACAAGTTTGGCGAACCGGTTATTGCTGGTTATTGTCGAACGTTCGGAAGCCGTTTACCGAACGGCGAACGACGCGAATATATTAAGCCAATCATGTTTTCCGCCGGTTTCGGTCAAATCGATCACACCAACTTGGAAAAACAAGAAGGCGATTTGGGCATGTTGGTCGTTAAAATCGGTGGTCCGGCGTATAGAATCGGCATGGGCGGCGGTGCTGCGTCCTCTAAAGCCGGCGGCGAAGACGAAGCGAACGCGAGCTTGGATTTCAACGCCGTCCAAAGAGGCGACGCGGAAATGAGTAACAAGTTGAACCGCGTGGTGAAAGCGTGCGTGGAGTTGATGGACAAGAACCCAATTTTGAGCATTCACGATCAAGGTGCCGGCGGGAACTGTAACGTCGTCAAGGAGTTGATCTACCCGAAAGGTGGAGAGATTAACATTCGCGCGGTGAAACTTGGCGACGAGACCATGTCCGTCCTCGAAATTTGGGGCGCCGAGTACCAAGAAAACTCCGCCATGCTCATCAAACCAGAATCGTTACCGATCATCGAAAAGGTTTGCGCGAGAGAGCGATGCCCATTTAGCGTGCTCGGATCTATAAACGGCAGTGGTCGCGTGACGTTGAAAGATCCGTTGGCTAAGCCTGGTACGGTTGGCGAGTTCCCGGAAGATTTGGATTTAGAAAAGGTCTTGGGCGACGTGCCGAAGAAAAAGTACGATTTGAAGAGAGCGCCGCCGTCGGTGAAACCGTTGACGATCACGGATTCGCCAAAAGACGTTCTCGGTCGCGTGTTGAAGTTACCGTCCGTGTGCTCGAAACGCTTTTTAACCACAAAAGTCGATCGTTCAGTTACTGGCTTAATCGTCCAACAACAGTGCGCCGGAGAATTGCAAATCCCGGTGAACGACTGCGCGGTGATTTCGCAAACGCACTTTGGCAAGACTGGTGGTGCGACGAGTATTGGCGAAGCGCCGATCAAGGGTTTAATCGATCCGAGAGCGATGGCGAGAGTCACGTTAGGGGAATCCTTGACTAACTTGGCGTTCGCCAACACCACCGGTTTGAAAGATATCAAGTATTCCGGAAACTGGATGTACGCTGCGAAATTGGACGGGGAAGGCGCGCACATGTACGACGCGTGCGATGCGTTGAAAGATACGATGATTCAACTCGGCGTTGCCATTGATGGTGGCAAGGATTCCTTATCCATGGCGGCTAGAGCGGGTGGTGAAGTTGTCAAAACGCCCGGAACTTTGGTCATGTCTTCGTACGTCACCGTCCCAGACGTGACCAAATGCGTCACCGCCGACGCTAAGTTGCCAGGTTCCGGTAAATTGGTTTTAGTCGAATACGGGTCTAAAGATGGCTCGAAGAGACGATTGGGTGCTTCAGCCATGGCGCAAGCGTACGACCAAGTCGGCGACGACGTTCCGGACATGGACGATATCGAGACGTTTAGAAACGCGTGGGAGACGACGCAACAGCTCGTCGAGGACGGTAAAATTTCCGCCGGTCACGACGTTTCTGATGGTGGACCAGTTGTTTCCGTGTTGGAAATGGCCTTTCCATCCACCACGGCTGGCGTGGACGTCGAGCTCCCCGGCCCAGACGCCAACGCGGCGTTGTTCGCGGAAGAGTTGTCCGTCGTCTTGGAAGTCTCCCCGGAGAACGAACAACACGTCTTGCAAGCGTACGCCGGGAAAAACGTCACGGCGAGAACTATCGGCTCGGTCACCAACGATGGGAAAGTTTCCATCAAGCACAACGGCGCGATTGTCATCGACGACACCACGGCCAACTTACGAGACGCGTGGGAACACACCTCGTTTGAACTCGAAAAATTACAATCCTCGAACAAAACAGTCGCGATGGAGAAAGCCGGCTTGCGCAACCGCAAAGCGCCGACGTGGAAGCTCACGTACGATTTAAAACCAACCGATCCGGCGAAACTTTCGCGAACGAATAAAGCGAAAGTTGCGATCGTCCGTGAAGAGGGTTCCAACGGCGACCGCGAAATGGCTGCCGCGGTTTACTCCGCCGGCATGGACCCGTGGGACGTGACCATGTCCGATTTGCTCACCGGTAAAACCAACTTGAGCGATTTCCGAGGTCTCGTTTTCGTCGGTGGCTTCTCCTACGCGGACGTGTTAGATTCCGCCAAGGGTTGGGCCGGTGGTATTCGATTTAACGAAAACTTAAAGAATCAGTTCAAAGAATTTTACGAACGAAAAGACACGTTTTCCTTGGGCGTATGCAACGGATGCCAGTTGATGGCTTTGTTAGGATTCATCCCGTCTCAAACCGGCAAGGTTGCGGAAACTCCTGACGCAAAACAACCGAGATTTATTCACAACGACTCGGGTAGATTTGAAAGCCGATTTGTGACGGTTGGTATCGATTCAAACACCCCGTCCATTATGCTTAAAGATATGGGTGGGTCGCGAATGGGAGTCTGGTGCGCGCACGGCGAAGGTAAAGCGCACTTCCCAGACTCGAGCGTCATTTCCGAACTCTCCAAATCCGGTCAGTGCGCGGTGCGATACGTCGATAGCGCCGGAAAACCAACCACGGAATATCCGTTGAATCCGAACGGGTCTCCAGAAGGTATCGCAGGTTTGTGCTCAAAAGATGGCCGACACTTGGCGATGATGCCGCACCCGGAGCGCGCGTTTTTGGGATGGCAGTTGCCCTGGTCGCCGAAAGACGCAAACGTTCAAGACGTCGGGCCGTGGTTGAAGATGTTCCAGAACGCTGCCGATTGGTGCGATGCGAACTAATAATAATAAAGAAGAACAACAAAACGGTTTAAAATAAGTGAGAGTAATAATTGAGAAGAAAAAGAGAAAGAGAGAGAGAGAAAGAGGGAGAAAGAAAAGTGTGAACACGCGTAGCCAAAGCGTACGTATAGAGTAATTTATTTCATACGAATATATAAATAATGTGTGACTATCATCATGATCGTCTCTTCTATCGTTTCCCCACTTTGCTGCATTACGGAGGTAACGCGTTCAAGAACGACATCTTATTCTCTCCCCTCTTCTTCGTCGTCGTAGTTCCGAAACCTGACGGCGAATCGACTTCGTCCTCGTCGTCATCTCCGAAAAATACTCGATCGAGTGCGTTTTGCATGGACCCTTCCCCGTCCAACTCCTTGTCTTCGTCCGAAGAAGACAAGGCGTCTGGATGATCGGAGACGACCAAAACGGGCGTTCGAAAAACTTGACCTTGATCGCTTTCGTCGTCCACGCACAGAGCTGCCGCTGGCGTTTGACCGCCGCTCTTGGAAGTCGTCCCAGATGAGACTTCCGAAGTGCTGCTTTTATTCGTATTCTTACCTCCTGAATTCGGGACTGCGTTTAAACCGGAGTGCGAATATAAAGCCGCGGTGGCCGCAAACATCGCAGCCGCTTTGGCCGTCTCCGTGACTTCATCCTTGTTTTGAGCTGCATTTTTTCTCGCGATCGACGCCGCGAGACTATTGTTGTGAGTGCTATCATCGTTATCATTAGCTACCGCTGTTGCTGCTGAGGAAGAAATATTCGCCGTCCGCAACTTTTCCAAAGCCGCGTTGTACTGATCGTCCAAATCTAATATGTCGTGTAAGGACTGCGTTTCGTTACGACCCCGACCTCGACCGTCGTCGTCATCGTCTTCTTCGTCTTCTTCGTCTTCGTCCTGCGCGTTGAATAAAGTTTGCACGCCGGACCCGTACGTCGCGCCGCCACTACTCGCTAACGACTTCACCGTGACCGCGTCGTCGTCTTCATCCCCTTCCTCGTCTTCCTCCTCTTCCAGCTTATCTAACCTCGTAAACTCCTCCCTGGCCATCCGCGCCGCTCGCACCAATAACGCGCAATCTTCTTTCGCTTCTTTCAGTGCCATCTTTAACTTTGCGTTCTCTCGTTCCGCCGCGTCTGCGCGCGCTTGAAGTAACGCGTCTCTCAGTTGTTCTCCTCCTCCGGAACTTTCTTCCTCCCGTTTCGCTTTCGACGCCGCCGCCCTGAGCGTCAAATACTCCTTCGCGAGTGCTTTCACTCGAGCTTTCATACTTCTCGCCCGTTCGGCGACACCACGCATCGTCTCCCTTCCGTTCTCGTCCTCGGAATCGTACTCAAAGTTCTTTTTTATCGTCGAAATCGAAATTTGCGTGGAAATCATCGCGTCGATCACATCGCTCGCGTCCGCGATGATTTCTCCGAATCGATCGAACAGAAGTCCTTCCTCGTCCGTCATCTTCGGATGTTAAATGCGTTTTAGTCGTCTCTTCCTCTCTCTCTCGAGTACTCTTCCTCGCCAGACTTCAAACGCGCTCTCGAAAAGACAGACAGACGCGCGATCAAAGAGAGAGAGAGAGAGAGAGATCGACGACGAGCGGGAGTTTTAACAACAACACCAACACCTTGATGCCCGTTGGGAAAAAGCGTCAAAATATCTTCACACGAAGCGGATTGGATTTGGACGACGTCTTCTTCACTCTCGGGCGCTCCTGCACACACACACACGAGAGAGAGAGAGAGAGACAGACAGAGAGAGGAGAAGGATCTCGCGAGTCGTACGGGGAGAGGAGTAAATAATGAGTGTATTGCAGTGCATTGAGAGTCTCTTTATTCTTAATTGGGTAAACCTTAAATACTACCAGAGAGAAGAGTTTTAAAGCGGTAGTAGAGGTTTAATATCATAATATACTATACCTTTCTTTCTTTCTTTCTGTGCGTGTGTGTGTTTATATTCTCACTTCTCGTCGTAGTGTGTAATAAGCATATAAAGTTCTCTCTCTCTCTCTTTCATCAAACTCGTTATTACGCTCAACGTTTTTATACAATGGTGTTGTTGTTGTTGTTATTACGCATGCGAAAACATTTAATTTACGGCAAACCGGCGTTTCTCCACGCCCCGTAGCCACCTTTTAAGACGAAGACTTTGTTGAACCCTTTGTTTTTCAACGCTTTGGCGAACCCTTTGCTGTTGCCGCCGACGATGATGTACTTCTTTCCCTTACCGACGCCGTTCATGGCGCTTACTTTCAACGCGGTGACTTCGACCGATTCGCCTTTGGCGTCCACCTCTAAAACTCTCCCTTTCGGCGGGTTTGGCCCGGATTTCGCTTTGTCATTTTCCGATCGCAAGTCGATGATGTTGGTGTTACCAGACAGGACCATTTCGTACGCTTCCAACGCGCCAACGTCGCCGGCGTAGCCTCTCGCCGCACCGGCGAAGACGCCCAAGACGCCCGGCAAGATCAAGTACGCGACGTACGCGCCGATCGCCAACAAACCGAGCTCGCCGGCCGAAGCCGTGGACACGTACTCCAACGCTTGCTTCCCAATCGGCAACGCCGCATCCACCGCGCTCTTACCGGTCGTCTCGACCACGGAAACAACCGGCGCGACGTCCACGCCTTGCTGCTTCAACGCGCCCGACGCTTGCGTCACCACCCCGCTCGCGCCCGTGGAGGCTTTGCTAATCACATCCGCCGCGACCGGAGCCACGTACTTGTTCGCTAACCCACCAGCCGCTTCCCCTAACGGTTTCGCCGCTTCAAACGCGCGCTCCGCGTACGGCGTCACCACCGGGACTGCTTCGTCGTACGCCTCTTTCACTTGCTTCGCCACTTCCACGGTTTGCGAGACGCCACCGGCGACGGTTTCCGAGGCTGCATCCACGGCGTCTAAGAACCCGGCGAGCTTTTCCGTCAACTCGGACGCACTCGCTGGTAAAGGAGTCGCGGCTAACAACAAAGAAGTGGAGGCGATTCCCAAGAACTGTTGTTGTTGTTGTTGTTGCTTTTGCTCCTTCTTCTTCGAAGAAGAAGAAGAAGAAGAAGCGGATGCCTTCGTTGTTTTGCGGGAAATGGCCGATGATCGAACCGTCGTCGTCGTCGAAGATTTCTTCGTAAAAACAGAAGAAGTGCGAGAAAATATCGCGCTCGTCGTCGCGGAAGAAGAAGCCATCGTGGTATTCACGCTCACTTAGTATGTAACGTAAACGCGCGAGAAGAAGAACAGATCGTCGTCTGTGTATGTGTGTGCGTGAGATATTTATGTGTGAACAGATGAGAGAAACCGCGAAGGTTTTTAAAAAAGATTACATGGCCAATAGAAAGCGTTCAGAGTCACTCGTTTTCATTTGATTGGAAGACACATCAGCGCGGATTATTTGAGATCTCAAATTCTTTGCCACACGCTTTCCGCTTTCCTCCTTTTTTCCCTCTCTCTTTCCTCTTTTTCTTTTTTGCTCTCTTTTTGGTGTTTTTTTTTTTTTTTTTTTTT